>QWCF01000022.1_pt1 | contig 131235 bp, 144 predicted proteins | sample 1972521 | NCBI WGS metagenome assembly QWCF01 (sample SAMN09866715, study PRJNA288562) | Human oral metagenome isolate term4_saliva, whole genome shotgun sequencing...
TAAAATTAAAAAGTCAAGTAAATATTATTTATAGATTTTCTTTTATTTAATGAAAAAATATTTATATGTAAAAATATATCATACATGAAACTTAATGAAAGATGGTATCACTTAGATAACAAAAGAGGATATTGGGTTGACGATAATAATAAACAGCATATTATAAAATATAGTGATGCAAATAAAGAAGATTATTTTAATAAACAATTGGAATTAAGAGGACCACGTGCTATGTGGGCATATAAACACGGTTTTGAACCAACAGTAGTTAAAAGAGGTGAAGACTTAGGTGATGATGAAGTATCACAATGGAGGTCACGTGCAAGATATTTCGGTGATGAATCTTATTATGGTAATAAATATTTTTATGTTAAACTTCCTAATGTAAATAAACCTGTACTGGCTTTAATCAGAGTATCAAATCATCCAATTGATATATCAACATGGTATTCAAATCAATCATCAGGTAATATTACAGGTATTGGTTGTGATACTTGCTTTGATATTATTATAGGTTATCAAAAAAGAGATAATAACAAAGGCGTTAAAGTAAGACAAAGAATTAATGATATTCAAGTATATTTTGACCCTACAAAAGCTACAGATGAACAAAATGAAGCTATTGATAATTTCATTGATTCAGTTAAAAATGGCGATGCGCCTACATATTCAATCGAAGATTTAGAAAGAATATTTGGTTCTAAAATTTATATTAAAACCTATGGGAATGGTAACATGAGAGATAATCAATATCAAATACCTAAATTAAAACATAGAAAGAAATCTCTTGAATTACCACAATGGACTAATACAAATGGCGGTTATCCAAATGAAATTAATTATAACAATACCGAAGAAATTAGTGATTTTGAAGCTAATGGTATTACATATAAAATATTTAGTTATAATAATGTAAATTATCTTTCTGACTTAGAAAAAGAAGATGATGGCTATGCATTTGCTTACCCTATTAGTAATAAAGGCAAAATCTTAACTGATAAACCAATATCATTAATGATTGAACATAAGTTATTAAATGTTAAAAAAATACATTTAAAAGAATCACAATATAATAATCTTATTAAAAATCTATTATAAATGGAATTTAACAATAATACTCCAAGAAGAGTTCCAATAAATAGAAATAATATTTTTTATTCAGATGAAGATTTCGCATTTGATAGAGAAATAGGTAAAAATTACATTGAACAAGATATGAATCAAACTGTTGTATTATATCAAGTTGATGTAACAAAAACAAATGCTGATGCTTTATATGGAGAAAGTGACGCTAAACAAATATCATATAAAACACCAATTGAAATTCATTGTGTATATGAAATAGGTGAACCTGAATTAAAATCATACGATAAAACAAAAAATTTAGGTACTTATATGAAAACAGGTAAACTAACTTTAGGGGTTTATCAAGAAACACTTGATGAATTAGGGGTAGATATTAAAAAGGGAGACTACATAGGTGTTCAAATTAGTCAAACACATATGGAGTATTTCACCGTTTCAAACGATGGTCGTAATAATTATGATAACGGTCATACATTATTTGGTGTAGCACCACTTTATAGAACAGTAGAATGCTATCCTGTAGATACAAGTGAATTTAAAGCTTAATATAAATGTTAAAAGAGAGGATTAAAGCAACCTCTCTTTTTTTTTATGATAAATTTAACTAATTTTATTGGCTGTATTCAACAAGCCATTAATCACTTTCTGCCAATTTAGTAAAACAATATCATGCCTACTGTGGATTCCATCATTCATAACTTTATCCAAATCATTTTGCAAATCCTCAGCATAGATTTTCATCTTATTTGCTATATTTGGATTTTTAAAGGTTTCTGCGTATTCCATTAAATACTTCCTCGTTTCTTCTTTTATAATTTGACTGATTTTATTCATCTTTATTTAAATTTTAACTATAAATATTATTCATACCATCATTTTTAACAACATTTTTTCTTTTTTAATTTTTTTAAATATACATTTGTCACAAGTAATCAATGATACTTAATGTATCTACAGATTTTAATATTAATTTTTATATTTTAATTTATGAAAGAAATAACAAGTGAAACTGTAAATGAATTTCTAATGGGGCATGACCCTATGGAACGTATAATTTCCATAGAATGTGGTTATCAAGACGATGTTGTTAGTATTATTCACGTTGATAAGGACGGTGTAAAACGTTTAAAACTTGAAGTGTTTAAGCCTTTTGCTTGGGTTAAACATAGTGCTGCTATCAGAATGTTTGATGGGCAAAGAGGTACTCTAAAAAGAAAACTTAGAGAATATGGTATTAAAGTTTTTGCATTAAAAACTAATAATGATGGTGAAGAACCAACTGAAAGATTGAAGAATGGATATAAATACTTATATCAATCTCAAAGAAAAATGTCTTTTCAAACATTCTTAATGTTTTTCCAAGAAGCTGGTACACCTATATATGAACGTTCAAATAAAAAAGAAAAAAATAATACAGGTGAAAAAGAAATTTTAACTTGTTCTCCTGTTGAACAATTTATGATTTCAACAGGTAAAAGAATGTTCAAAGGTTATGATAACTATGATGACTTATGTAGAATGTCATGGGACATTGAAACACAAGGTCTTGACCCTAATAGACATAGAATTGAACAAATAGGTATAAGAACAAATAAAGGTTTTGAAACTGTTATTTCAGTAGAAGGAAATACTGAAGAAGAAAAAAATATTAGCGAATTAAAAGCCATTGATGATACTATCAGAATCATGGCTGAACAAAAACCTGATACAATATTCGGTCACAATACAGAACAATTCGACTGGAATTTCTTCATAACACGTGCTAAAATATTAGGGTCAAGTATAGAAGAAATTTCTTCAAAATATCTTAATTACCCAATTTATAAACGTAAAAAAGAATCTATATTAAAGTTAGGTGGAGAAGTAGAAACATATTTTCCTACTATTATGTGGGGATATAATATATTAGATTCCATATTTGCTGTAAGACGTGCTATGGCTATTAACTCTGATTTTGAGTCAGCTAACTTAAAATATGCAACAAAATATCTTGATTTAAATAAACCAAATCGTGTATATGTACCAGGTAATCAAATCTCACATATATGGCATGTAGAAACAGGAGACTATGCTTTCAATGATAACAACGGTGATTGGTATAAAATTGATGATAAAAATCCATTAAAAGATGGTTATGTTACAAAGTCAGGTAGATATATTGTTGAACGCTATCTACTTGATGATATTTGGGAAGCTGATAAAGTAGAGTTAGCTTTAAACGGTGCTAACTTCGCCTTAGCTAAAATGTTGCCAACAACTTTTCCACGTGTATGTACAATGGGAACAGCTAGTATTTGGAATTTAATTATGATGACTTGGAGTTATGAGAATAATTTAGCAATTCCATGTACGGCTAAAAAAAGAAAATTTACAGGAGGTTTGTCTCGTTTATTAAAAACAGGTTTTAGTAAAAATCTTTGCAAAAATGACTTTAATTCTCTTTATCCTTCAATTACATTAACATGGAATATTAAGTCACCACAAGATATTGATAACATCATGTTACTTATGTTAGACTTTCTCCTCACTGAACGTGAAAAAAAGAAAGGTATTAAAGCTGAATATGGTAAAAAAGCAAAAGAAACCAAAAAATTAATTGAACAATATAAAAAAGAAAATAAAGACATTTCTGACTTATTAGCCCTTTACCAAAAGCAATTAGCCACAAAGCAATCTGCTGATAGTCAACAACTTGCGTTCAAAGTGGTTTGCAACAGTTTTTTCGGTTCGTATGCAAGTCAGACGTTCTGCTGGGCGAACTTTGATTCCGCAGAAAATGTTACTTGTGTTGGTCGTCAGTCTTTACGTTTAATGATTTCTCATTTTAAGAAACTTGGTTATGACCCTATTGTTGGTGATTCATTTACTTTAGATACGCCTATTTTCATAAAATATAAAGAGAATGGTGCGATAGATATTAAACCTATATCAGAAATTATAAATGAGAAAAAAATACAAACTGATGAATTTGGTAGAGAATATGATTTATCAAGTAGACCATATTTTGTATTATGTAGAACAGGTTGGTCAGATATTAACTATATATATAGGCATAAAACAGACAAAACTATATATGAAATCACAGATAATGACACAATAGTTGATGTTACTGAAGACCATTCATTATTTAATTCTGATAAAGTAAAAATTAAACCAACAGAAATTAATGAATCAACTAAATTAGAATATCATTCACATGATATTTCAAGTAATTTATGGAATTTAGATGAAATTCAAATAGATGCTATAATTAAGTTAATAGAAAATAAAACTATTGATAGAATACCTTTTATTTTACTTAATAGTAATGTTGAAAACAAAAAATATTTCATTGAAAACTCAAAAGATGTCGATTTTTATAATAAAACATTACTTGCAGGTCTTCATTATTTAAAAAATTGTATTTAAATAATGATAAATATATAACTAATTTATTACATTTTTGATTTTTTATATAAATGGAATAGTAAACAATAAAATTAAAGGTGGAAAAATTAATGTTTTCCACTTTTTTTTATTATATTTACCTAAAATATATAAAAATATGTTTTAATAATGTCAAAACGATTAAATAATATTGATTTTATAAATAAATGTGAGTTAATATTTGGTGACAAGTTAGATTTTTCTAAGACTAATTATACTAATAATAGGACAAATGTTATTGTGAAGTGTAATGTTTGCAATAAAGAGTTTTATAAAAGTCCAAAATCACTTATATTAGGTCATGGCTGCCATTATTGTAGTATTAAAGATTTAAGAAATAAGCAAAAAAACAACTATGATAAATTTATATTAAAATCAGAGAATAAATTTGGTGATAAATATTCATTTCCTAATATTGAGAGTGAATATCATACCAATAAAGATAAAATTACCATTAAATGTAATCATTGTGGTAATATTTTTACTAAATCTGCACAAGACTTTTTGTCATCAAAAGATGGTGGTTGCAAAGTTTGTAGAGAAAGTAAGAAAGGTACATTAGGAAAACGTTATTCTTATGATGAATTATTAAAATATGTTGTTTATGATAATATATCAATCATAAAATTTGATGGTTTTAAAACTAAATCAGATAAAATACTATTATTCTGCAAAACTCACAATAAATATTATGATAAAAATGTTTCCAAGTTTTTAAATCATAATCAATTATGTGACAAATGTTTAACTGAAAAGCGTAAATTATCCAAAGAAGTTGTAATTAACCGTTTAAAGCATATTCTTCATAATGATATTCAAATATTTGAAGATACGTTTAATGGCTTTAATGAAAATATGCATTTTAAGTGTAATAAATGTGATTATGAATTTGATAGAAAGCCATCTGTTTTTATTCACAGCAAACTTAGTAATTTATGTCCTAATTGTTCTAAGAAAAAACAAGTTGAATTAAAAACTAAAACCAATGAAGAGTTTATCAATGAAGCAATTAAACTTTATGGCAAGGATAAATTTGACTTTTCTGAAACAAATTATGAACAATCATCTAAAAAGGTTAAAATAAAGTGTAATGAATGTAATAGATATTTCACAATAGAAGCAAATTCATTTTTACAAGGTCATGGTTGTCCTTATCACAATTGCAATTCTTCTATTATGGAAAAAGAATTATCAGAATACATAAGAAGTCTTGGTTTTGAATGTAACGCCAATGATAGGAATGTATTAGGTAATGGTAAGGAACTTGATTGCTTTATACCCAATAAAAATATTGCATTTGAATTTGATGGTTTATATTGGCATAATGAATTAAATAAAGATAAATATTATCATTTAAATAAGACTAATGATTGTTTATCACATAATATTAGATTAATTCACATTTTTGAAGATGAATGGATAAATAAGCGACATATATGGGAATCAATGATTAAAAATATCTTAGGCATTTGTGAGAATAAAATATATGCTCGTAAATGTACTATAAAAGAGGTTGATTCTAAAACTTCAAATAATTTTTTATCCAATAATCATTTACAAGGTAAGTGTGGTGGTTCTATAAGATTAGGTTTATATTATGATAATGAATTAGTATCATTGATGTTATTTGGAAAATCAAGACATTTTATTGGTAATGGTAAAAATGATTGGGAGTTATTAAGATTTTGTTCAAAACTTAATACAGTAGTTATTGGTGGAGCAAGTAAACTATTGCATTATTTTACTACACATTATGAATGGAAAAATATTGTTTCTTATGCTGATAAAAGATGGTCAATAGGTAATGTTTATGAGAGTTTAAATTTTAAAAAATATAATGAATCTCAACCAAATTATTATTATGTAATTGGTAATGAGAGGAAATATAGATTCAATTTTAGAAAATCTATTTTAGTTAAAAAATATAATTGTCCACAAAATATATCTGAGCATGACTTTTGCTTATCAAAAAAATGGTACAGAATATATGATTGTGGGTGCTTGTGTTACATTTTAAATAAAAACATGTAAAGTTTATGATTAAAGTTATTAATAAAGGTAAAACAGATGATTATGTTTATGACATTAGTCTTGATGGTACTGTTGTCAATGCTTTAGGAGGTAATATTTGTTCAAATACAGATGGTTTTGACTTAAAAATGCCTGATGTGTTTAGATATACTGAAGAACACCCATATATAGGTAAAGGTTTAAGTAGAAATGTTGAAAAAGGTAAAGCATACGTTGGTCCTTATGCTGATATTGCTGAATTTGAAGAAACTTATTTTACTCATGCCTATAATGGTGGTGTGCTAAAAATGGGTATTGATTGTGAAGAAATTATTTCTTCGGGTATTAATTTTGCAAGAAAGAACTATGCGTGTTTATTTCCTGATGGTAAAATGAAGAAAGTTGGTAATACAATTAAATCAAGAAAAATGTCAGGTTTTTTACAGAATTTCTTAGAAGTTGGTCTTGATTTATTATTGCATGAAAAGGGACATGAATTTTTAGAAAACTATTATAACTTCATTGACGATATATATAACTATCGTATTCCAATTAAGGATATTGCTTCTAAGGGTAATATAAAAAAGAATATTAGTGATTATATAACTGACACAAAAACATTAACTAAATCAGGAGCTAAGAAATCTCGTCAAGCATGGTATGAGTTAGTTATACAAAATAACGTTAATGTTCACATGGGTGATTCTATATTTTACATTAATACAGGCGTTAAGAAGAGCGATTCTGATGTAAAACGTGTTACTCACCAATACATCATGTTTGAGGGCAAGGAAACGGAATTAAACGGCAAAATAACACGTAAATTATTAGAACCTGAGTGTGAGAAAGAGGGATTAGTGTATAAAGAGTTAAAAACTAAAGATAAAAAGTTAATGCTTAAAAAGCATATAATTCGTGAAGAAGACGAAATTATCTTAAATTGTAAATTAGTTCCACAAGAAATTATTGATTCTAAGGATAATATTCTTTGTTCACAAGCAGAAGATTTAGGATTTGATGCAATCGAATACAATGTTGATAAATATATACAACAGTTCAACAATCGTATCAAACCACTGCTTGTAGTCTTCTCTAAGACCATAAGAGACCAAATACTGATAACTAATCCAAAGGATAAAAAATACTTCACTGAAGAGCAATGTAGGCTTGTTTCAGGTGAACCTAATTCTGATAAGGATGAAGATGATTATGATGTATTAATGACACCTGAAAGAAAAGAAATGGACTTTTGGGTTAAAGTTGGTAAAGTACCACCATTTACTGAAGAAATAGGTCAAAATTGGGATGAGTTAGTTGAAAGTCATAAAAAAGAAGTTGAAGAAGAACAAAATTCAGAGTTTCAAGAAGAAAACAATAAATACTTAGAAGCGTTAGATAAATTAACTGAAAATGATTTAAAAAATTTCTATGAAGATGGTGTGTTACCAAAATCTATATCAGAAATCATGGATTTAGGTTCTGATATGCGTTTATACTTTAAAAACATACCTAATAAATTACCAACAACAGGCGGATATTTATTTGAAGACCTTAAAATAGATACAACTGATAATGTTGAAGAAGAAAATGTTGAAGAATAAAAAGTTATTATAAAAAAAGGTGAGAATTAACTCTCACCTTTAATTTTTATATTATCAAGCATTGTTTCCTTCATATTCTCCACAATCAATAACATCAACATTTCCTTGTACTACTATTCTATCATTTTCTACTTTTGTTGAAAGTTTAACATTATGTGTTGCATCGCCAACATTATCAAATGAATATATATTAGCTAAATCTGTTAATGGTATTTCAACATCAACACCGTTTTTAGTTACTAATAATTTAGTTTTAGTACTATCAAGTGCAACATTAGTAACAGATTGACCACTTACTGTTTTAATTCTATCATTTAAATCATTTAATGCTGCTGCTGTTACTTTTTCGTTATCAATAATAATATCAACAATCTTTTTAATAGCCCCATTAACAGTGTCACCTGTACTTGGAGATACTGAAGTTGTACCTGTACCATTTATAATTTGACCTGCATAGGTATTACCTAAAGTAATTGAATCACCACTTACAACTACATTTACTTTATCACCTACTTTAGTTCCATCAACACCATTTACATTAATTTTAACATCTGCGTTACTTAATGCTGTTTGTAATTCTGAAACACTTGCAAGTTTGTGCCAATTATTAATATCAGATGCAGGCATGTGAATTAATTGATACAAACCATTCTTTGATTCAACAGGGTCATCTACAACTGAAACTACGATACCATCATAAAACACATTATCACCCATTGATGCTTGTGTTAAACCATCGTATGTTGTAACAACAAGTCTGGCATCGAGTGGTACGGCTTGGTTTACGTTATATCCTAAAGAAAGATAAACTATATTTTTATTCTTAATAAAATTAGATACTGCCATTATTTGTATTTTTTTTAATCGAATTATTAATTAAATTGGAAAGCTACACGACCACTACCATTACCATTATTAGCCTTAGAGCCTTTTTTATGTTCTAACAAGTCGCAATCATATTGGTTACCTGCTGCGTCTGTTAATTTTAATGCATTAGGTGTTATAGTCCAATCATTAGTTTCTTCAGGACCTTCAAATTTACCACTACCTGCATTAAATTTTAATATAGTACCTTTATTACCATTCCATACTGCATGTGGAACAGCAACTTGATAACCACCACCTTCAGTTACTAACTGATTAGTATCTCGTTTTTCATCTGATTTAAAATCAAGCACCATACCTTTTGCTGCCTTAATATTTAATTTAACAATATCTGTTAAATCATTTGTAATAGCTGTTAAGTTAGCACCTGGTTTATAATAAGTTGAAACTGTTGTTGTTGTAGACACACTACCTGCTGTTTGTGGATTAGGTCTCTTTACGGTACTTGTTGCTCCTCTACTTGGGAACACTTCTATACCAGTAGAATCACCTTGATTACCCTTAGAATCATGTAAAACATCTCCATTAGAGTAATTAATAGAACCACTAAATGTATAAGTTCCAACTTCATTTAATTGTAAACTATTAGATAAAGGTGTTGCTGCATTATTTCCAACTTTATAAGTAATTTCTCTTGCAGTTTCATTACCTGTGGTAGATGTTACAGGTAAATTACCACTTTCCATTAAAACTTGTGCTTGACCTTTATTATATCTTAAATTAAATGCTGATTCATTAATAGTAGTACCAACCTCTACCTCTGCTGCATTACCTACTGTTGGTCTTGAAATAGTTGCATTAGGCTCACTAATAATAGTTGGATAAATAGTTTTAAATAGCATAGAATCAATTAATCTTGACAATGTATAACCTTTTAATGTAGCTGCTGTTGTACCTGCTTTAATATCTCCAATAGTAACTGAAACTTTATCGTTATCACTTGATGTAGGGGTAAAGAATAATCTAAAGAATTTATCATTACCATTCTCCATTTTAACCTTATAGTTATCTGAAGTTGTATCAGTATAAGTTGTTGCTGTTACTTGTTCAACTCCACTTGCATAAACTAAAGTATTTTGGATAAATTGTTTTACTTCTTTAATTTGTTTTTCAATATCCTTAATATCAATTGTAACTAATTTCTTTTCATTACCTTTTTTAACATAAATACCTATAATATAAGATATATCTGTTGTAGTCGTAGCAGGAATAACACTACCTGTTACAGTATCATAAAAGGCTGCTGCCATGATTTCACCATCAGCATAAGTATTTTCATATCTTTTTAAATTTGCTAAAGCAACTTCACGACTTTTAAAAATGATGTCAAATCTTTTAAGTTGTAATTGTCTCATTATACTTAAATAAAATTTATATTTTTATTTTATTATAAATAGCATAAATATTGCAATAAATATTATAACAACATTCATGCTATTTTAATCTTTTTTAAATGATATTATTATCTCCTACCATCATACCATAATCAATAGAACCACCGAAATAAAGACCATTTACTTTATCCCCCATTTCAACTACAGAGCCTTCTGATTCTGCCTTGATAATTTGAAGTAAATTACCTTCATATTCGTTACCATGTGGGATTTTCTTTCTTGTTAATTCAGATTCGTTTTGGTCTTTAGCTAAAGCTAACCTTGCTTCTGCCTTAATAGTTGAAGAATTAGTATTAGTTCTATCAGCAAATACATTTACTGAATAAGTTTTACTACCTTGTAATAAATCTTTAATACTATTATCAACATTAGCAACTGCATCTGCAAGTTTCTTATCAGCATCAGTAAAAGATGTAGCACCTGATATATATGGCTTATCTGAAGCAACATAATTACCATCTCTATCTAAGCCAACACTACTCTCAATTCTATTAATTTCTGTTTGAATACCATCTGTAAGTCCTGTTAAAGAATTAGTAGAAGCACTGATTTCTTTAACATCTCTTAAAATACCAGAAGCATCTGCCATCAAAGCACCTTTACCACCTTGCATAACAGTTTTAAGAATGTTGCCTTCAACATTTTGTGCAATATTAACATCAGCTTTAATCTTCTTAACACTAACACCATTTTCTTGAACTGCATGTGGAACAATTATCTCAATAGGTGTGTTAGATGTTTCATCTGCTGCAATGTCCAAAATTAAACCTGTTAAATCAATAGGAGGTACTGTTATAACATTACCATCTGTAGTATGATAAACAATATTTAATGTATGAGAATTTTTATCATAAGTAACACTATCAATAAATGAAGCACTATTAAGTTTTTGAGTTAATACAGGATTACCATCAATACCATTAATGGTTAATGTATTTGTTTGTGCATCATATTTAGCTGAAATATCACCTACATACAAACCATCTGCATTATGTAAAATTCTATTTTTATTACCTGAAGCAACTCTAACATCTGCTGATATTTTTTTACCATCAACATTTACTTTTGCTGTATCAGTAGTTGTACCAACAAGAGTTATATTATTGATTTCGCTATCAACATAATTCTTAATAGAACCACTTAATGTTTCATTTTTAGTATCAGTATAACTTTTTGAATCTCTTAAAGCATCATTAGCCTTTGTTTCAGCATAAGTTTTAGCTATATCTAACTTATTTAATGCATCATCTTGTATTAACTTATCAGCTTTTGTTCTTTCATCAACTTCTTTAGAAATCTTAGCATCAAGTGCTGTGTCAGCAGCTTCTCTTTTACTAATTTCATTTGCCAAATTAGTTTGCAAAGTTGTATCTGCATCTCTTCTTGCTGAAGTTTCTGAATCTAACTTAGTATTAACTAAAGTATCTTGTGCTTTACGCTCTTGTGCCTCATTTGCAACAATTGTGTCTGAATAACTTTTTACATTATTAGACAATTTAGTTAATTCACTATCTGTATAAGTTTTAGCCGAATTAACTGCATCATTAACAAACTTAGAGCTTAATTGTGCAACTTTATCTTCTACATTTGTGTTAGATGATTCAATTGCTTTATTTTTAGCTGCTTCAATTTCTCCTGTAATGGTTGTATGAACATTATCAGTATAAGCCTTAGCATCTTGAAGAGCCTTTGCTGCAATAGTTGTAGCTTCTTCTGTAGCCCCTTCTCTTGCTTTAGCTGCTACTTGTTCACCACTAACATAAAGTGCTTTCATTTCGTCTCCTGATAGCGTTAGAGAGACTTCTTTAATCAAGTTGTCAGCATAATTTCCTTCAGTCGCAATAACAACATCACTTGACAAATTATCAACGCCATCAACCAAATGACTTGATTTAGTCATTCTTACATTATGACCATTGTTACTAACTTTCCATTCACTTAAAACATCAGTAATTGGTATTTCAAGGGTTTTAACAGAGCTTGAAGTTGAATTTGACTTATAAGCAATTACTATTTTTTCACGAGAAGCATCATATCTCATGTATTCAATAGTTGATACTGAATTTAATTGTATTTCTCTCTTATGTGTGCTATTATTTGTGTCAGACACAATAATAACATTTCTATCAGAATCGTAATCAATACTTGTATATACACCATTATTGCCATCAACAACCAATGTATTATTAGTTTTTGGAGAGATTTTTAATTCTGCTTTTACAGTGTGAGCATTACTATTTTTGTCTTTAGACATTGAAATACTATTGGTATCTCCAACTTCAAAATAAGAACTACCACTTAATTCTTTTACTTTTGTATTTTGAGTTTCAATACCATCAGATAATCTGTTAATTGCTTCTTTAACATTTTCATTACCATCATAATGAATATTATCAGCTGTACCTTTAACAAATAATTTATGCTCTCTTTCTTGAAGAATTTGATAATTGTCATCTGTTTTATCAAGAATTTTAACATCAGCTGATAAAACATCTTTATTACCATGATTAACTTGTTTTTTTAATTCAACAGAATGGCTTTCACTATTAGTTACCCAATCATCCAATAAATTAGAAAGGTCAATATCAGTCTTATGAATTTTTCCATCTTCATCTTTATATCTTATTATAACTGTTTGGTTTACAGTATCGTAAGATATATCGTCAATGAATGATGCGCTATTAAGTTTAAATTCATCTCTTACAATAGAACCATTATTATCTGAATGAGTAAAAACAAGAACATTGGTTTCTTTAGAATAAGATAAGTCAACACTTGCTGCTATACCTTCATATTCACCATTACTACCATAATCTTTGAATATAATATTTTTAGTTAAAGCCGAAGAGACTTCTGTCTTAATATTCTCAATAGCTTCTTTTACATTTTTGCCATCTTTAAAGAAAATATTATCAGCTGTACCTTTCACATAAAGATTTCTACCATCAGCAGTTTTCTCTAAGATATTGTGTTTTTTATCTGAAGCAATTCTAACATCTGCTTTAAGCAAATCTTTCCAATTGTCTTCATTTCTATCATTAAGATTTGTATTTTTATCAGTATGTTTTTCTTTGGTTAATACGATTGGTGTATTTGATTTTTCACCTTCAGTAACCCATTCGTCAATAAGGTCATCTACGTCAACATCAATTGTATTTCCGTCACTTAATGTGAATACAATACATTCTTTACTAATATCGTATTTACCACTTTTAATTACAGGTATTGAAAATTCTTCTACTTTATCATTAACTTGAAATAAGAAAGAATTTGTTCTTTCATCAAATTCAAGATTAACATAACTATAAATCCCATTTTCACTTGTTTTAATTATGTTTGAAAGATTTTCATCATTAATTAAAACTTTATTTGGAACTTTAGCATTTGCTTTTAAATTAACATTACCATTATCTACAATCTTCTCTAAATCAATTGTATTTGTATCAAGTACTGTAAATGCAAAGTTAGCTAAAGATTTTTGTATTTCATCATATTTTTCTTTAACATCATCTTTAATACCCTCAGCATCAATTAAAAAATATTGAGAATCTCTTGTAGGTTTAGTTCCGCCTGTACCTGTTGAACCTATAGCAAGAATAATATTAGGTTTATCAGGATTTTCTTTATTCTCATATCTTACAATTAATGGCTCTGCATACAAAGAAGGTTTTTCTACTTGTCTAAAATACTGATTAGTTAAAAATTCTACAGCAGATTGTCTTGCTTCTGCTGTAGTATTACCAGTAAAAGTATCTTCGTGATGTAAGAATTGTAATCTATTAATCATTTTATTTTTTATTTTTACTTTTATTTATTAAAATGTGCCGAAATCGCCATCAAAATTAAGTGTTATATTATGTTCTTCATTACCATCATAAGATGGAATTACAACACCATTACTTACTGAAATAATATGTTTTCCACCTTTATGAATTAAACCCTCAATTCGTTTTTCTTCAGCACTTGCTCTTTCTTTTTCAGCATTAATTGCTTCTGAAACAGCACTACCACTCTTAATAGCTTTATTAATCTCTTCAACAATATTGGTTCTAAAAGTATTTACAGCACCACTAATTTCTGTTAAAGAATTATTAATATTAACATCACTTTCTGTTCTATCTTTAATTTCTGTTGAAACAATTTCAGATAAACCAGATATTGCACTATTTAATAATTTTTCGCTTTCAATTCTATTTTCTATTTCAGTTGAAATAGCACCACTTAAAGTATTATCACCTAATTCTCTTAATGATTTCTCACCTGAAAGTTGTAAAGATAAATTATTATCAGCTGAAATTCTTTCTTCTTTTTCAAGATTAATAGCATTATTTAGTCTTTCATCACCTTCAATTCTTTCTGTTTTTTCAGAAGATATTTTATTTGTAATGTCTAAGATAACAGCACCTATTTTCTCCCAAACCTTAGCCAAAACTAACTCATCATTAGCTTTTAATTCACCATTTACTAATCTAAATTCAGTATCAGCACTATGTTCAAAAAGTTTACCATTAAGTGTTCTACATTGTTTATTGTTAATAACAACAACGCCACCATCAGGCATCACCTTTCTTTCCCAATCCTTTCCGTTCCATTCATTAATTACAAATGTACTTTGAGAATCAGTATCATAAGTGTCATTAAATTTTATTTGATTTTGGTCAGAAACATTAATATCAATATTAGTTTTAGTCCAAATAGCAAGACCATGTGGTGCATCCATTGAAGGCATTAAAACTTCTTGATAATATTTACCACCAATATATGCGCTTTCTCTTGCATTACTACCATCATATTCCTTTACAAGTCTAAGTGAACGATAATCATAAGGACAATCTGCTGATTGCCAAACGCCTGCCTTATCAAATGTTAATGTTTTAACATAATAATCACTTCTCATGCTTGGCATCGTTTGAGTATTAGTCCAAAAACTTGCATAACTACCAAATTTTTGTACTTGTTCCCCTTTATCATAACCAAAACCAGCAGGAAGTGCTGAAAAACCATATGAATTAATACCCTTTGTATTAATAGGTTTCTCACTTGGTACTACTTCATTAAACAAATAGTCAGTTTCATCTGTAACACCACTTGTTGCTGGGTTAAATGCCCACTTTTTAGCACTTTTTAACTCTTTACCTGCAATCTTACCAAGTTCTATATGGCAATCATGTGATTGATGATTTCTATAAGCACATGGTTCAATAGCATTAAGCATATCATCCCAATCCTTTTTAGTTGGTATTCTCCAACCATGTGATAATTTTTTCTCAATCTCTTTAACACCATCTATATTGTACAAATTACCATAAGTATTAATTCTTTCATACGTAAGGTATCTGTCTCCCATTTCGTTGTTAGTTGGTAATGATTCCCCATTTGTCATATCAATCAAATCAATAACAGGTCTATAATGTCCTGTTTGTTCAATTGGGTTTAAACTTAAAGGATTTCCATCTCGTCCATTACCAATAATAGTTCCATCGGTAGTTACATCAGTCATAACATAATTACCAATGTTATCTTTTGTCACAAGTCCATTAATAGTAGACTCATAAGTTTCTCCATTTTCAGTCCATGTGAGCTTTAAAGCACCTGAACCAGTGCATCCGCTATCTTCTCCAAATGTTACATCGAATTTTGATGTCAACCCTTGCCAAGCACAAGACATATCAGCTTGCAGCGTCTCGCCATTATTTCTTGTGAGAGTTAAGACTTTCGCTTCACAATCGAATCCAACAGCTTTAATATCCTCTTCTTTAAGATTCAAAAAGTTGCTATCTATTTCATTAACTGTTAATCTGCAATTTTTTGTTACATCTTCTGAATGTGGAGATACTAATTTGTAAAAATACAATCCATTCATTTCTTTGTAAATTCTTTCGCTTATTTGTTTAATAAATAGTTCTTAAAACAATAAAAAATGGAGAACTATTTAAAGAAATTCTCCACTATTATTCACATTTTTAACTTCATATTTATAATTTCCTAAAATATCACCATATTCCAAATCACAATCATAAAACTTGAAAGATTTTATATATCCAATAAATGTCCCTGCAAAGTATTTTTCAAGTGGGTACACTTTTGTTGGATTTAGCATATAATTAGGTAAAATTGTTTCAGCAAGACCTTGTGTTCCTCCACCTATTGAAATGTTATAAGGAACACCTTCTTGTTTCTCATAATTTTCATCTAACGCTCTAAAATTAATTTTAGGTAATTCCTTCGTAATATATACTAATTTGCCATTCACATAAAAATACAATTTCATGCGATTTAAAGCTGTTTTTATTTTTACATGAATAGTTGTCCACTCACACTCTTTTATGGCGTTAGGGAAAGAATAACCCTCCTCTATCGAAGTTTTATCATTACCTTCCTTACTACAATCAGAAGTAAGTAATCTATATCCTATTTCTCCATTATCAGTTATACGAAATGCAATAGCATTATTATATAAATCGTTATAAAAAACATTAATATCATATTTGCTATTCTCACTTTCTTTCATTTGTTCTATATTATCTACCGTATATCCTGTACAAGTCCTATTCATTAAAATAAATAAATTATCTTTGAATTTGCTTTTTTTACCATAAACTTCCATCTGTGTACCTTCTACCCAATTGTCAGTTGTATATCCTGTACAAGTTCTATTAAACATTAAAAATTTATTATCAGTAGTAAATAAAAGTTTCTTATTGCTATCCTTAAATGAAATTCCTTTAGATGTTTGATAATCAAAATCAGAAATATCTAATTCAGGTTGCCAATAATCCGTATCATAATCAATACCATTAAAATTATCTATATAACCATTATCAAACAATAAATCATCTATATCGCTTTTCTTTGTATTATTTTCATTTTCATTATTTATTACTGTTTTGTTGATACTACCACAACCACAAGATTTGCATATACAATGTCTAAAGAAAGTCTTATTTTCTTTCTTTTCTACTTTTTCTTCAACTAAATTACAGCACCAACCATCAAAATGTATGTGCTTCTGAGTTTCATCAATTTGTTTAGGTTTTGAAGGAAAATCTGCAAAATCTTCCAAACCAAATATTTCATCATCACAATTTTTTTTATATAAATTAGGGTCATAATAATTATAGTTTGTATAATCTTCAACATAATCATCAATAGGTGTTTCTTCAAAATCAGGTGTTAAATCATAAAAATTACCTATCAAATAATCTTTCTTATCAATATGTGCATCTTCAACATATTCATCAGGTGATAAAGTGAAACAATTATCATCTTTATCCTCATCGTCTTTGTTGTATAGATAAGACCACTTATTTTCAGCACGTGTACCCATATAAAAAAATATCCCCTTATTATTTGGATGTTTGTCATTAAGTGTTTTTGTAGATTCCTTTTCTAATTCGCACTTTTTAATTTGAAATTCAAATTCCCATGTATCATTATCTTTTAATTCTGTAGGTAAAACTTTATATTTATCACATTCTGTAGAAAAAAAACCTTGATAAAAACCACCATTTAATTTAATTTGACAATTTTCAACATGTAACGGATATTCATATTGTAATGTGTTACCACTTACAGCATGAAGTTTTAGTCTAAAATCATTTTCATCAATTTTAAATTTATTATTTTGATATAAATTCCAAAATTCTTCATTAGAAATTCTATCTTTCCTAAATTTAAACAAACCATTATCAGTACCTGTATATGAAATGTCATACATAGTATTTTCAATTGATGCACTATCTTTCCAATAGTAATCTTTTAGACTATATAACCAAGTATCACCGCTAAAACAATTCTTATCACAAGCATTAATATATGAAATAAGACATTTGTCATATAATTTATTATCAAAATAATAAGCACCATAATTATCTTTATCAACAAAGAAATCCCAATATTCATCTTTATTGATATTAAATCTTAAATTATGAAGGTTATTTTCCTTTAAATTCGCCATATTAAAAACATTTCATTATGTAATAAATATTTATCTTTATAATAAATTATTATTTATGAAAGTAATTAAATTAACAGAAAATCAATATAGTAGATTATTTGAAGTTGATGGTGATGGTCCAACTTTAGACGCAAGCAATGATACTAATGAATTTTCTACCGAAATATCTAATACAACTCCAATACATGACGAAAATGGCAATGTAAAAAAAGGTTCTGAACCAAATACAGATGATATTGCCAATTCATTAACATATCAAGGTTTCTTAGGTGGGGCAAATAATGTTAGATTACAAGAAACAATAAAACGAGTATTGAAAGAATATTACAGTCAATTAAATATTCCTTTTAATCACGATACACCAAATTATGATTATAAGAGTAATTACGAACATTATATTGATTTTTTAGAAAAAATTGGTAAATATGGTAAATTACCTAAATCTAAATGGTCTAAAAAAATTATTAGAAACGAAATTAATAAAAATTTAGATTATGCTATGGATAATTCTGAAACAGAAGAAGAAGAAGCATATCTTATGCATCGTTTTTTCTTATACATCAATAATTCTACATTACTCAATATGTGTATTGAACCTGAAGTAATGGAATATTGTAATAATGATTTAGATAGTTTATCTGATTACCTTCAAGAAGATGATTTCTATAACCTTAAAAACTCATTAAATGATAAAGGCAAATCAGTTTTTGATGAATTTAGAAAAAAATACTTTCTTGAAAAATTAAATGAATATGGTTTTTTGGATAATTTAACATTTAATAATAGAGGTTTAATTTATGTAGAAAGAGCCATCACATTACCTAAATTTTATGAAAGATTGAAAGATAATGATTTCATAAAAAAATATCAAAGTGTAGGTGAATGTTGGTCATGGCTAAAAGATGGTGCTGAACCATATTGCGGTGGTGATGGTACTACTATACTATTAAAAGGTTGGGTTGACCCATCAAATGTAGATTGGGAAGAAACAACCTACAGAAATATGTATTCTATAAATGATGAGAGAGAATTATATATACCAAGTGCTAAAGTAGAAGTTTTTGAAGTTAAACTTTTTTATTCAGATTCAAATAAAGAAATTAAATTACCTTTACATAACTCAATATTAGTTGAAGCGTAATAAATATTAAATTGAAAAAATATGCCATTATTTATACAAGAAGCTGTTGATGATAAATTAAGTAAAAAAACAACTGTTATCCCAAAGCAAATACATGATTTAGCTTTACAAGTTAAAGGTGAATATGGAAATAATAAGACACAAGATGGTTATAAAACAGTCAATAGATTGTTAGATGCATCATACAATAAAGGTAAAAAAAATACTAATGGTATTTCTTCAAAAGAAAATTTACCTAAAATGGATAACAATGATGGTTTAGTTAAATTCCCAACTTCAGCAGCACGTAAAATGATAATTGATTTAAAAAAAGAAACTAACTTTATTAACCCTAAAGCTAAAGACACAATTATAAATTATTTACAATCTGATGTTAAAGCTAAGGAAAGTGCTGTTAAAGCTAATAAAACAGTTCCTAAAGTGCCAAAAGCATCTAAGCCATATAAAGTAAATCAACCTAATAGAAATAAACAATTAACCATAAACGGAACTAAAATTAACATGAAAGAAAATAAGAAGAAAATCTTTATTTCTGAGAGTAAATTATTGTTATTGAAAGAATATTATACTCAATTAAACATCCCGATAGTTGTTCGTTAACAAATGCTAACAAAAACGTTAGCCTCGTTACTAATCATCCATAGGTATTTCAACCTACAGCGGAGCTATCTCTCATCGCTCGTAACAATATGTTACGAGCAGCATTAAGGTCTCTATGTACCTTAATTCCATCATACGTAAACCATTCTTTGCTTCCTAAGTTGGCAATTAACTCACCCGTAAAGCTATTGGTCTTACTTGTGTATGATTCATTTTGTTCTACATATAAAACACCACACTCTTTGCACTTCTGCTTCAATCTTTCTTTAAACTCAAAGAAACGAAGTGCTAACATTGAGCGTACAACGCTCTTGCGTAACTTTCTTCCTTTCTTTGTCATACCTTTCACTTCAAATGGTGGAAAAACTATAACAGAGAAATTGTGTACAAGGTAGTTTATGCATTGCCAGTGCAACTCATTAACCAAATCTTGTATTCTATGATATGTTCTATTCAATGTACGTTTTAAGTTACATTTCCCCCTCTTATCCTTTGTTAGTGCAAACTTACTAAATAGTTTGTCACGCTTTAAGTTAAGAGTTAAAATTCTATCAAAGGCGTGTATGCCAAGCCATCCAAATCGTCCATCTTCACTGAAATAGGTAAGGAAATTTCTAACCCCAGGGTCTAAAGCAACAATACTACCTTGGTTTTCGGTAGGCATAGTTCTTATCTTCTGAGGTATAGAAAGATACCATCTTCCATGGTCATTTATAAGACGACAATCACATATATCATTCTTTAGCCACTCTCTTTCAGAGAACTTTAATTTGCCACTAATTGTATAGTAAATTCCACTCTCTGATACAGCTTGTTTTGGAATGTAACAGCTTTGAGTTGGATTCTTACGACTTTTGTAACGTAATTTAAAAGGTTTACCTGTCTGTTTTGCCTTAATGCAGTTTGTTCTCCATGAGGTATAAGAATCTTTCACTGCAATCTTTTTTATCTGAAAAGGTACAGCCTTTATGTAATCCTCAGTGAGAGAATGTAACACCAAAGTACTCATATTCATCCATTCTTTAACTTCAATATCTTTCTCGTTAAAGTGATTAATACATGTATTATACACCTTTCGTCCTACACCAAACCACTGTTTAAAAAGTTGTTTCTGCTGTTGTGTTGGATAGATTCTTATTCTTCTTGCTTTTTTCACAATATAATCTGAGACAATACTGTCTACATGAGAAGATATGAATGATTGTAAGTAAGTCTTCTGTAAGTTCTTGTTGTGGGCTGTAACTTGTTTTGTCGAGAACCATGGCTTTACAGTCATTGCACAGAAAGTGTTACCACACTCCGACATAACATTATCTATATCCTTGTGTGACAATAGTTGAGAACTTATGCTCTTACATAAGTTGTCGTAGAATGTGTTACAATCTTTCTGTACAGTCATTATTTTATATTAATCTAATTAAAATATAATAAAACTTACAGTTTTATCAAGTATGTATTGAAAATTATTAATCATAAAGAAGTAAAATTGCCTTTACATAACACTATTTTAATGAAAGCGTAACATTTATATAAAATTGGGGGGATGAATTAACAACCCCCCATTTAATTTTAAAAAAAAAAAGTTAAATAAAATATTTAATTATGCTCACATTGAATGTATCACTTACTTCCTACTATTTTTTTATATTCTTCAACCCTATTTTTGCACACATTTTCAAGTGAATACTTATCTTTTACTTGATTATATAAATTATCTTTTAGAATATCAACATAATTCATATTTTCAGATAAAAATTTAATATTTTTCACCCAATCTTTATGATTCTTTCTTGAATCCACTAATAAAGCTGTACCATTATCATTAACTTTACCACCAAACTCTCTAAAAGGTTTCAAATCTATTGTATAAGCACCAAAATTTTGTGCGATTAATGCTGTATGAGTAAAACCTGCTTCAATCTCCTTTAATTGACTTTTCATTTTGTTAAAATCATTTTCCTTTAAAGGTGCAAGCAAAATATCTACATTCTCATAATGGGTAGCATAGTTATTTATATTTCGAGTCCACATTCTACGATATGGTTCATTTATAAATGGGTCATCAACGTTTGGTATAAACTTTAATAAGAAATCTTTATGTTCCTTGGACAAATATTTGTAATTATTGGTAATAATTTTTTCATATTTAAACCAAACAGATTCTTGTGGCAAAATAGGTCTCCTTTCAACTTGACCAGTATCGTTATGATATGTTGTTATAGTGCCATTAGTATCAAAACCACATAAAACTAACTGTACATTAGTATCAGGTCTTGCAACTTCAGAAATACCATTAAGTAATTCAATATCATGTAAATGAGAAGAGCCACAAATTAAACCAACACGTAATTTATCAGACTTGTTTTTTTCACCATTAAATTGTTTCTCTGATGGGTCAATAGCATTAGGGAATACAAAAACATTTTTATTATGTTTTTTTAATTCTTTTGCAAAAATATCTGTCGTTGTTGAAACATAATCTGCTAATTCTAAATGTTTAATAATTGGTTCGTGCCATTTTTCCTTTTTAGCTGAAAGGCTCATTGGATGGTCATTTCCTAAATAATAAAAATCATCTACATCTACAATTACAGGTATTCCCAAAAACTTTATAGTATTCATTACTTTTAAATCCCTATCCAATTGTTTATGGATATGAATTAAATCGTATTTTTTCAAATATTCTTCTAAATTATTAGAAGGTAAATCTGATAGATAAACAATATCAACATCAAATTCATCTTTATAATGTTCTGCAATATATACATGAGGGTCTATTGAGCGAAATTTTCCAACTCCTGTATGGTCAGATGGTATAACTAATAATTTAATTTTATTCATTTATAATTTAACCTTTATTTAAAAAATAAAAAATAAATTGAATAAGTCAATATATTTATAGTAAAAAAAGCATAAATTTTTATGAAAAATTTAAATAAATTAATAACTGAATCATTACATTCAACAATTAATGATATTATCAATGAAGATATTGATAAACAGAATAAACTTTGTAAAAAAGTAATGATTGATGAAGGTTTATGGAATGGTTTACAGACTATGTGGAAAGGGGCAAAAGCAATTGGTGGACAAATAATGAATGCAGGTGCGTATGCCAAACAAAATGTTAACTTCCAAAACCAATTAAACAAAGTTAAATATGCTAATGATGTTATACAAGACATGGCAAGAGATGGTGTAATAAATAACAGCACATTAACCTATTGGAATCAACAATTAGCAAAATACACACAATACTTAGAAAACAACATAAACGCTGCTTATAATGCAGGTAATGACTATAGAAATACACAAGCTGCTTCTTATAGCGATATTCAAAAAGCAAAAGGTATTCCTGCTCAAATAATTAAATTGCAACGAATGTTAATTACAGCAAAAAACAGTGGCGACACTGCAAAAGCAATTGATTGTATGAAACGTATTCAAGCATTAAAACAACAGCAACAACAATTAATTGGTAGGCAACAAAATACTTAAAAAATAAAAAGCAGAACAAATATAAAATGTTCTGCTTTTTTCATCAAAAAAGTAACCTAAAATATATGATTATTTTTTATTTTTAATATTACCCTTAAATGTTAATTTAGCTTCATAAATATCACCATTTTCAGCGATAAAACTAAATTTATCTCCAATTTTCATTGCTTTCAAATCACTAATATTTCCCTTTGCCGTTGATTTACTTTCATTAATAATTCTTTTGTTAAGCGCATTAGCATATTTTTTAATTGTTGTTTCAACAATATCTTTAATTAAAGAATAATCTACATTACTATGATTAGAATTATTATTAATATTATTACTATTCTCAATAAAGTTAGTTTCTTCTAAATCATTTTGACTATTTTTAAAACTTTCTATAATCTCTTTAGGTAGGAATCTACCTGCGCTATTATTTTCATTAATTGTCATTCTGTTATTACCAATATTCTCTTTTAATTTAGCCATTCTATCTTGCATCATATTATCATAAGAATCATATTTTTCATCATTTTCTACAATGTTATTTGATGAATTTGAATAATTATCCATCATTATATCAAATGAATCACCTGCAAGTGTTTTTGAATTTTTAATAAAATTACCTCTATCTTTTTTTCTTTCCGCAATAATATGTGAATCTTGTAAAGCGTCATTATGTATTAATTTTCTCGCTTTACTATTCATAACTTTTTCTTTAATTAGATTGAAACTTGATGTATCTAATGTCGTAATATTATCAGCTAATCCCATTTTTTAAACAAATTATTTAATTATTTTCATCATCAGTATTACGCTTTATAGGTCCATGATAATTACTCATTTCATCATCTTTATTGAGTAATCTTTGTTGATTTTGTCTTTCTTGTTCAGCTTTATCGTAATCCCCCCAATACCTTGCTTTTTCATCATCGTTTCTCTCTGTATTTGAAACATTCTTTCTATATTCTGAATATTTTTTACTTGTTGGTCTTGAAGTAAATATGTTGTTTTTCTTTTGTTTAATCGGTCCTTTAGGCATTACATCAAGTTTACTTAAATCCATAGTTGGTAGCTCATTATTTTTAATCGCATTCGTATTTTTTCTCGCTAAATCAAGTGAAGGCTGATACATGTTGTCATTTGTATTATCAAAAGTTACCATGTCAATTATACTTGAAGCATACTTATGCGCATTCTTATATTCAGGAGCATTTGCAAACCTATCTTTAGGCTCTGAAACAAAGTGTTTATTACTCAATGTTTTCCATGAACCACTTTCAATCTTATTAATATCAAGAGTTTTCCATGCAGGTTTTCCTCTATAGGTATCTCCTTCCCATTGATAAACTAAAAGTAATGTATTTCCGCTACTCTTATGGATAAACAACATATATGGTTCAATAGTTCTAACGCCTGTTGCATGAGCTTGATTATCAATATATTTTAGTCTAACGACATTTTTGTTATTGATAGCATCTGTAATTACATTTTGCTCAACAGACTCATTTAGAACATTTTTCAATATGTTGTATAAATTTAATTTCATTTTTTGTTGTTACTGTTAGAAATTCTTTAAAGTTTGACCAACGAAATACTGACCTTGTGATATGTTTTCAGCTGTTTTTACTAAATTGGAACTATATTGATTTTCTCTGTTATAAAGTTCACTTGCTAATGATTTATTACGTCCACCAATGTCATTTCTACCTTCAATGTCATAAATACCACCACCATGAGCTGTATCAAAATTGGAATAATTTATCATGTTTGTTGGTTTTGTACAATCAGGTAACCATGCAGTATGACCTCCATGACCTGTACCTTTACCTTGTGCATCACCGTCACTTAAAGCATCTTTGTGTCCTGCATTGTATTGGTTATCTATGTTGTAATCAGAACGTACAATCTCATTATGTCTTTCGGTAATTCCTCTTAATTCAAGACAAGTTTGACCATTTTCGTTAATTGTTGACATATCTACTGTAAAATTTAATAATTTTATTTTAATAATAAATAGTTTATTGGTAAAATTTTTATTAAAATTAACTATTTAATTTATAATTAAAATTTATTAAAATGAAAAAAAAATTAATTTATTTCTTCTTTTGGATTGCTAAAACTGTTCAACAAGACAAACTGTTGCATAACAAATTTGGTAATTTAATTGCTTTTATTTTTTCAATACTAAGCCTCTCTTTGGGGATTAATCTTATCATTTCAGGTTTAATTGGATTGTTAATGGCTACATTGGTAGGTGTTATTAAAGATTTCTGGTTTGACACTAAAGTACAGAATGAAAAATCTGATATTCACGATGTGTTAGCAACTTCACTTGGAGGATTTGAAGTTTTTTTAATTGAAATTTTTATTTATTTTTTAATTTAATTTAAATTATATTAATTAAATTTATTATATATTTATAAAATTATTAAATAATTCTAGAATATAATATTATTTTTTATTATAAATTATATTAATTAATAATTAATTCTAGAATAATATTATTATATAATTTTATTTTATTAATTAAATTATTCTAGAATATATTATATATTTTATTAAATTTATTATAATATATATTATTTAAATTATTATTATATTCTAGAAAATATTATTAAAAGAAAAAAATATATAAAAAAAGAAAAATTTTCTATTAATTTTGTTTTCTCAATTTTTTTCTATACATTTGTACTGTAAATTTAAGTTAAATTAAAAAAATATTTGTTATGACAGAAGAATGTAAAGAACATAATCTTGAATTATTTTTTAAAAAATTAAACCAACTTGGGATTGAGACTTCTATGTTAAATGAACTTATTGGTGATAAGTTAAAAGATTGTTCATTTGCAATGAATAATTCAACATCTTTGTGTGGTGATGGTACTTTTATTGAAACAATACTAAAAACTCTAACTCCATTTGCAGTCCAATTGAACAATATGTTTCCTGAAGAAATGAGAGTAGAACAAAATACACTTGTTAAAGTTTGCTTATTACACCAAATTGCAAAAGCTGTTAGGTTAGTTAAAAATGACAATTCATGGGAAGTTGAAAAGCGTGGAATTGTTTATACTTATGATAAATCTCAACCTTCAATTAGAACAGGATTACACTCTTTGATTATTGCTCAAAATTGCGGTATTAATTTTACTGCTGAGGAAGCTGAAGCTATGACGGTTAATGATAGAGATTTAACAGATGAACAGTCAAGATGGCATTCTAGTTTATTATCAAGTATTGTTCGTCAAGCAAGTGAAATGACTTATCTTAAATCAACTTTAAAGTAACGTTATATGAGTAGAAAAGAAATTACATTAAAACTTAAAAAGTTAAACGAAAATGCGGTAATACCAACTTACGGTCATATTGATGATGATGGTAAAAATTTAGGAGATATTGGATTGGATATGACAGCAATTTCAGTTGAATGGGATGAAAAAATGGACTGCTATATCTATCATACAGGTATTTCTATTGAGTCTGAAAAAGGTTTTGGTACTTTTATGTTTCCAAGGTCTTCAAATAGAAAAACAGATTGTTACTTAACAAATTCAGTTGGACTTGTAGATTCAACGTTATATCGTGGGGAAATTTTATGGTGCTTTAAGTCAAGAATATCTACTTATGAGCGTACAGAGATTGTTGGTAATAAAGCGTTCATAAATTCAATAAAAAATAGTTTTAAAAACCCTTTAAATCTTCTCAAACTAAAGCAAGTTATTCATAAGGCTGAAATGGAAAGTGAAACAGCAAAAAAGAGAATAATTGAAATGACCAAAAATTTGGAATTTGCTCCTTATGATGTTGGTAAAAAGATTGGTCAATTTGTTGTTTTACCTTACCCTGATGTTAATATTAAGGTTGTAACAGAATTGTCTGAAAGTGTTAGAGGTGATAAAGGTTTTGGTAGTACTGATAAAAAATAAATAAATGTCTTTAGAACAAATTTTTTATCGTTTTTGTAAAGAAAACGGTTATTATTATAAATTTAAAAGAATTACAGAATTAAAATTTAATGGTCTTAACTATTATAGTAACTATACTAACTTCCAAAAAAGTATGTTCTATTATGGGATAAAAGAAATTATCAGAGGCAATACTAAGACTGTTAGTAGAATAAGAAATAGATGGTTATATTTTTTAAATAATTGCGTTTTTTTAAAACAAGATACCATTAAAGATGGTGATTATGTTTCAGTTAAGACACCTTTCGGAGAACTTAGTTTTAAATGCAAAGTTGTTAGTAAATTTAATGTTCTTGATGAAGTAACTAATAGATTGTATAGCATGGAAAGGATAGTTAAAGTTAATAGTGAGGAAAGAAAACCATCTTGGTTTGTAAAATATAAAGGTAAGACATATGGCATTGAATCATAAAGAAATTAAATACAGTTATAATGACATTAGTATAGTCCCTTCTATTGTTTCAAATATTAAACATAGAGAAGAGTGTGAGCCTTTTATTGATGGCAAATTACCATTATTTACTGCACCTATGAGTAGTGTTGTTAGTGTTAGTAATTTTGATGTTTTTGAAAAAAATTATATAAATGCAATTTTACCTAGAACAGAGCCTATAGATGCTCGATTATATTATTCTAATAATGGTAAATGGGCTGCATTTGGTTTGAATGAATTTTATGATAATTTTATTGAAAACAAACAATCAAGTACCAAATTAAGAGTTTTAATTGATGTAGCTAATGGTCACATGAAACAACTGTTAGAAATGGTTAAAACTTTTAAAGAAAAATACAAAGATATTGACAACGAAATAATGGTTGGAAATATTGCAAATCCTTCAACCTATATTGAAATGTGCGAACATGGTGTGGATTATGTTCGATGTGGCATTGGTGGCGGTGAAGGATGTATAACAAGTTCTAATTTAGGTGTGCATTATCCAATGGCTTCTTTGATTGATGAAATTTCACAAATTAAGCATAGTTTAACTAAAGATGGTAGTTTTTCTAAATTAACAAAAGTTATTGCAGATGGTGGAATTAGAAATTATTCTGATGTAATTAAAGCATTATCTTTGGGTGCTGATTATGTTATGATAGGTGGATTGTTTACAAGAATGATAGAAAGTGCTGCTGATACTTTTATTTATACCAAAAACAGCAAAAAATATTTCTTAATAAATCATTATTTTAATGAAACTGATAATGGTTGGGCTGTTGTTGATAAAAGTGATGAAAATAGGTGGGCTGTTGTTTATCCAAAATTATACAAGTCATTTTTTGGTATGGCATCTAAAAAAGCTCAAAAATTAATGCATGGTCAAAAAATAAGAACTAGTGAAGGAATTGAAAAAGTAGTAGAAGTGAAATATTCTTTACCTCAATGGGTTGATAACTTTATTGATTATTTACGTTCAGCAATGTCTTATACAAATGCAAGAACTGTTAAAGAATTTATTGAAAATACTGAAACTATTGTGATTTCAAATAATACTTATCTATCAGTCAATAAATAATTTATTAAATAAAAATATATGATGGTGATAACGAAAGTTATCACCTTTTTTTGTTGAAAAAAGTTAAATAATTTTTATTTTTTAAACAAATATAAAAATAAATGAATAAAAGTATATCAATAGTAGTTTGTTCAAGAAATACAAGTGAAGAAAAAAAAGATTTTATTGAACATATCAAAGATACGTGCGGTTGTGATGCTCATGTTTATTTTTTTATCAACCAAAATGGAGTTGGTTTGACTAAGATTTATTCAGAAATGATTGATGGTGATAAATTTGAAGATGATATTGTAGTTTTTATACATGATGATATTGAATTTCTAAGAAAAGATTGGGGAAAAGAAATAATAAAATTATTTAACAAACATAAGAATTTTGGAATTATTGGTGTTGCAGGTTCTGCTGAATTTGATGAAAATGGAGCATGGTGGCAATATGATAAAAAATATGGTCAAGTTTTACATCGACATGATGGTAAGTCTTGGTTAACTGCATTTTCTCCTTTATTGAAAAATGACTTAGAAGAAGTATGTGTTATTGATGGTTTGTTTATGGCTGTTAATTTAAAAAGAATTAGTAAAAATTTTGATGAAAATGTAACAGGCTTTAATTTCTATGATATAGATTTTTGTTTATCTAATTACATTGATGGTAAGACTAAAATTGGTGTAACTACTAATATTAGAATTGCTCATAATTCTGTAGGTGAATTAACAAAAGAATGGTATGAAAATAGAGATATTGTTAATAAAAAATTTAAAGATTATTTACCAATAAACATTAAAAAATGAATATAAATAAGTTAAGAGAAAAAAGTTTAAATGAATTGTGTGATTTAAAACGGTCAATTCAAAGTATGTGTGATGAATATGGTAAAACATTAACTACATACGCTACTATGAGTGCTGACCCTATGTTTCAAAAAATGACAGATGATATGAAAGAAACTTTTTCAAGACGTAATAAATATATGGAATTGATTAGTAATATTAATAATATAATTGAGGAAAAAATTGATAAAATTTATGAAGAAAAATAATTGGTTTTTTAATTTACTATATTCTTTACCATTTTCTATGAAGGGTGGAGAAAAATTAATAAATAAAGAAGGAAATTCTTCAAGTAATGGTCAAACTATAAACCAAGAAGTTTCAGATGAAAGAGTTGCTAAGCACTTATTAAAAGGAGAATTGACTAAAAGTGTCAAAGAGTTAAGATATAGAACATATAAAGTTTCTAATGCTTCTAATGATTTTAAATATATTGGAGATGGTAAGGTTGTTAAGAAAAATACTAAAAGGAATTTGCATAAAATAAATTTTTCACAAACATGTAAATTACTTACGGCAAATGTATTGGAAACATTAAAAGAAATGGACGAAGGTGGGGCTGATAAATATAATTTAATTATTTCATATTCATATCCATTGGTTAAATTTAAATTTGAAGAATTTGCTACACAAATAGATGTTAACATTGATAATGATAATAATGACATCTATACGACATTACATTTTAGCAATGTACCTGATGGTTATAATTCAAAGTCAGCACCTTTTATCAATGAGCTAAAAAAATTATTTGATGTTTTTTCTAAAACAAAGACCTTAAAAGATACTAATGTTATTAATGAAATTTTTAGTCATAATGAGATGGCTTCAACAATGCAAACATTAGAATTTGTGACTTTTAAAGCAAGTAATGATGAACCTGATTTAATGCGTTATAAGTTTAATCTTCCTATGCTATACAATATGGAAGAAAGCAATTATGAAATAACAATAACATTTAAATGGTCAAGTTATAATTCAGATAATTTATCAGATAAATTTTTTGATAAAACAATGGATGAAAAATATAATAACAAAACACGTAAAAATAATATCTTTGATTTATTAGGGGATAAAGATAAAGTATTTTTTTGTGATAATTGTGGTAAAGAATTGACTGAAAATGATTATGATATAACTAAATATACTTTTGGTAGACCTTTATGCAAAGATTGCTTGAAAAACACTTTACTTTCAAAAGAATAATATTATATTTTATTTAGCAAAAGATATACAATGATTACAATTGCAATAGAATTAAATAATGTTATTAGAAATTTCAATAAACAATTATTGAAATATTATCAAAGAGATTATCAAAATGATTTAGAACTTGATAAAATTGATGATATTCAAGAAAATGTTATTGATAAATATATTAAATTTGATAGCAAAAAAGAGTTAAAAGAATTTATATACATAGATTATCCATACGAATTATTTGGCTGTGCTAAACCAATGAGTAAAAATTTAGCTACAAATATTAATATGTGGATGGAAAACATTGGTAATATCGAAAATGAAGATATTAGAGTTATTTATTTTTCACTTAATGAAGATGCATTAACAATTCAATCAAGTTACTTTTTTTTAAGTAAAATAGGTACAAGAGTTAGGGAGACAATATTCCCAATTGATATTGATGAATTAAAAGATAAATGCGATGTTGTAATTTCTTCAGAACATAGTACATTAAAATGGGCTAAAGATAATGAAAAATTACCTGTTGAAATTAGAACTAATTGGAAAATGACCGATGATGATATTCATACAAAAGATTTTGATTTATCTTATGAATCTATGGAAGATATTATTGAAGATGATAAATTTTTCACTAAAGTAATCGAATATAAACATAACTCATAATAATATATGGATGAAAACAATTTAAATGAAAATTTAGTCTTTGATTTAAATGAAATAAAGGATTTCATTTTTGAAGAAAGGTCAAAAACTGAAAAAACACATGATAATGAAATCACTGAAACATATGGTTTAAATGATGATGGTAAACAAGTTCTTTTAAATAGAGTTATACATGAAGTTAAAGGTAGTGATTTTAGTGATAATGAAACTATTAGATATGATATTATTAAAACTTTCATGGGTATGCTTGACAATGTTGAACTTGATACTTCTTTAACACCAATGTCTTTTGGACAAAGAACAGTTCTTAACACAATGATTAATTATGGTTTTATAAAAGAAATGAATAATGAAGGATAATAAAGAAGAGAAGGCTCTTAATAGAGTTTTAAATGAAATTAGTAAAATAGAAAAGAAAGAAAACAATGTTTTTTTCTTTGTCCTTGATACAAAAGGTAATCCAAGTGGAAGCCTTGAATACATTTATAAGTTAGCTATGATTGCTAAAAATGAAGGATTTAAGGTTGGTATGCTTTATCAAACAATTGATAAAAATGATGAATTTGTTGGCGTAGAAGGATGGTTAGGCTCTGAATATGCAGCTTTACCACATTATGATATATCTAATAATGATGTAGAAATTACTCCATCTGATATTTTGTTCATTCCTGAAATTTTTTCAAATGTAATGAATCAAACAAAGAAGTTGCCATGTAAAAGAATTGCTATTTTGCAAAATTATGATTATTTAATCGAGCAAATGCCATTTTCAGCACAATGGGGAGATTTTGGTATTCTTGAAGCAATTACTAATACAGAACACAATTCTAAATTAATTAAAGATGTTTTCCCTTATGTAAAGACTAACGTTGTTAATCCTTATATTGATAATATTTTTGGTCAAACAAAAGAACCTAAGAAAATGGTTGTAAATATTGTTGCTTCTGACCAAAGTGATATTAATAGAATTGTAAAACCATTTTATTGGAAGTTCCCAACTTTTAAATGGGTATCATTTAGAGATTTAAGAGGTTTAGCAAAAGAAAAGTTTGCAGAATCTTTACGTGAGGCTGCGATTACTATATGGGTAGATGATAATACAAGTTTTGGTTATTCAGCTCTTGAAGCCATTAAAAGTGGCTCAATTGTTATTGCTAAAGTACCAAATACCCCTTTAAAATGGATGGATGAAGATAATGATGAAAATGTCGGTAAACTTAGAAATTGTTGCATTTGGTTTGATAACTTGAATGATGTTCAACGAGTTATTGCTAGTGCTGTTCGTTCTTGGATTACAGACAATGTGCCAACAACTTTAACAGATGAAGCTAATAAGGTAAAAGAACTTTATACTTATGAAACTACTAAAAATGAATTTACAAGTTATTTAAATGCTGTAATTGATAATAGATTAAAAGAAATGAAGCAACTTGTAGAAGTAGTTAAAAATAAAGAAGTAAAAGAAGAAAAATAAATGGGAGAATATAAGGCAACAAGACTTGAATATCATACACTTTTAAACCATTTTTGGGGTACTGAAGTTATTAAAACTTGTAAAAAATATTGGGACAAATTTGGGTTCAATGATGGTTTATCTGAACAAAAAGCAGAGGAATTTTCAGTTATTTTAGATAATTTAACTCTTATGCTAATTAATGATGAATTAAAAAATCTAATTGATTTATATAGAAAAGAAGATATTGATTTAGAAACTCTTCTATTTCCTTTAATTAGAGTTATCGTAGAGCATACTGACAATTTTGATATGGATGATTTAATTGATTATTTATGGGAATTAGATATTGATATGCTAAAATTAACTAATGATAATTTAATCCTATTAAAATATAATAATTTGAATAATGCTGATATTGAGGCTGAATTAACAAAATTAATGTCTGATATTTTCATCTTTAAATTCAATAATAAAATAAAATAAATTTCAAAATGAGTGATATTTTAGTAATTTTACCATTACATAAATTTGATAAAGAAGTTGAACCATTATTAAATGATGCTGTTAAATCAGTACCTAATGATATTGATATTGTTATTTCAACAACAAAAACCATTAAGGACAATGTTACTGATGCAGTAAAGGATTTTACCAATGTTAAGGTAAATGGTAATGATGCTACAGATTTTTCAAGTTTAGTTAATTCAGCGGTAGATGATAAATATAAGTGGTTTACTATTTTAGAATATGATGATGAATTTACACCTATTTGGTTTGATAATGTCAAAACATATATTGAATATAAACCTGATACAAGTGTATTTTTACCATTTGAAGACTTAGTTGATTTTAATACTAAAGAATATGTCGGTATTGGTAATGAAGCACCATGGGCATCATCATTTTCTAATGAAATTGGTTATATTGACCTTGATTGCTTACAAAATTTCTTTGAATTTTATTTAACAGGTTGCATTTTTAATGTGGCTGATTGGAAAGAAATGGGTGGTGTTAAATCTAATATACCTATTTATTTTTGGTATGAATTTCTTTTGAGAATGACAAATAAAAATAAAAAGGTTTTTGTTATCCCAAAGGTTGGTTATATTCATTATTTAGGTCGTAAAGATTCTTTGATTGAAAAATACAAGGAACAAGTAGATAATGATGAGGCAGCCTATTGGTTGAGTGTAGCTAAGAAAGAATACTTCTTTAAGGAAGAAAGAGAAGTTGCACCATATTCAAAAAATGAAACAAAAGAGTAAAACTAAAATTTAATGGTGCTAATTATGATGGTTAGCACCATTTTTTATAAACATCAAAAAGGCAACACGAAGATTTTTTAATTAAAATGTGAAAGAAAGTGTGTTGTAATTACGCAGAATTTTGCCTCTGATGATATTTAGTTATTAAAAGATTAGTTATATAAATATTAAACAATGGCAAAAAGAGGTCGTAAACCAAGTAATAAAAGAAAAGGGTATTTTTACGAAGAACAAGAAGAAGCTGTTAAAAATTATTTGAAAGCTGAAACAAAAGAAGAAAAAGATAAAATATTTAAAAAGTGGTTAGAACCTGCTTTTGAAAAGATGATTACATCAATTATTAGGAGATATAATCTATACCCACCTGATGAAAATTTTCAAGACACTTTTGATGATACAGTTTCTTTTTTAATGACTAAAATTGAATGCTTTAAACCTGATTCAGGCTATAAAGCATATTCTTATTGTGGTACTATTTGTAAAAATTATTTAATTTATAAGATTAACCAATTTAACAAAAATCAAAAAAGAAATGAACGTTATGATATGATGCAATCTGATATTTCAGATAGTATTAAATTTTCATACGATGATGATTCAAACAATATTTCATTTTTAACTAAATTAATGAATAATACGGTAAAAAAAATAAATGATATTATAGATAAACGTGAAAAATTTAGACTTAGTGAAGATGAAATAAAAGTTGGTAAAGCATTAATTGAATTAATGAATAATTGGGAAGATTTGTTTGCACAAATGGGTAGTGATAAATTTAATAAGAGTTCTATATTATTATTCTTAAAAGAAACAACTTTATTAAATACTAAGCAAATACGTGATGGTATGAAAAAATATAAAACAGCGTATTATGGTATTAAAAGTATTATGATAAATTCTTAACCAATAATATAAATAAAATATAAAATTATGTCTAAATTTAAAATTTTACTCAACAATGCAGATAATGTTAGAGATTTGCTTCAAGAAACTTATAAATTAGCAGACCAACAATTAATCCAAGCGCAAGATGAAATGAATAAATTAGCAAACGCTACACGATTACAAGATGAAGTTATGGATGCTAAACAAAAATATAGTAAAGCAATGAATGATTATCTATCTATCAAAGATAAAGCAATAAAAACTAAATTAGATATTGCTAAATTAATGACAGATATTATGAATCATAATGGCGACATTAAAGAAGTGGCTGAGCATGGTAATTCAAATGCAACGTTTGACCTTAAAAAAATTAAAGAAATGGTATCTGAATCTTATAAAGAAAATGATAAAACTAAAACAATAGAATTAAAGAAATAATGTGGAAAACAGTAAAAGGAAAGTCAAAGGAGCAGACCAATAAAGTTGTTGAAAATAAAACCAAAGAGGTAAAGAACGAATCTTTACCTCAGAATACCAATGGTGCTAAAACTGACTTACAAAGTCAAAAGAAAGAAAAACCAACACTTGAAAAGAAAGCCAAAGTTCTTGATGATAAAATTAAAAAGTTTGAAAGAGCTGCATATTCTGAAATTGATACAGCTATGACATATTTAAATTATCTTCCTGAATTTACTGATATTGGTATGGATTTTTTGACAAGTAACTTTTATAGTTACACAGAAAACCCCTTAGTCCTTTTATTTAAATTATTAGATGTGATAGGTGTTACAGATGAAGATATACGAAAATGGTTGGTTAGTTTCTTAATAAATGTTTTACCTGAAGTAGAAATAGGTGTTAAGGCTGCATTATTGGCAAATATTAAATCTATTGTTTCTTGTTCAGCTGACCCAAGAATACCTAAAAAATTAAGGCAAAGAACAGGTGAATATTATTTTGATGCTCTTAGATATAAATATTCTATTTTTGCAGATAGAAACAGTATTGATTATCAAAGAGGAATGCTTATAGATGCAGATTCAATTGACCCAGAAGGTATATTAGCATTTTCTCCATACGAGCCTAAAGGTATGAATAATTATTTTGGCATTATTAATGACGAAATGAGACTGTTTTATGAAGAAAAAACTTTTGATGAAACAGTTCGTTATGGAACAGAAGAAGATGATAAAGGTAATGTAAGTGTTGTAAAAAGGGGAGATATATCTAATGCGTCTAATAAATGGGAATTATGTAGAGCCGTTGATAAAAATGCTTTTCTATGGTTTGTAATGCATTGTGCAAGATTTCCATCACCAACACCTGTTAAAATAGATAAAAAATATGTTGTAACAGATAAAAATAAATATTTAGATGACACATCAGTCGATGCACGTAAAACAAGTTTATTAGCACCAAATTTTTTAATTTTAGAAAATGATGAAGAATCTGAATTTAATGTAGGTAGTACAATAGTTAATGAGAAAAGTCCAACTGAACTCTCAATTTGTACAGGTGCATTTTTTAATGATTCATCGGTGACATCAGCTAAAACTACAGATTTAAAAGTAGTAAGTAATATATTCGTTCCTGTATCAAGTAATTGGAATAGTGCTGATTGGTATGTAAATAAAAAAGATTATTTTTCTTTTGGTAATAAAATAAAATATAATAAAAGTATTGTAGATTATTCAGAGGAAGAGGCTATTTGTAATATTCAATATATGCAGCCAACTGATTATGCTACAGATTATGTTGGAGGGTCAACTCAAAAATTTAATTTAACTATATTACCTAAGCCATATGTTTATTTACCTTACTTAAATACAGGTGAACCATTATGGAGAATGAAAAAAATATTATTTGATGCATATGGTAATCCTGACCCTAATGGTAACTTTTCTTTGCCAACAGAAAAAATGACAACTAAAAATAAACCATACGTTCATAATGATAATATAACATTTATTAGTGATACTGTTGGTGTTGTAAAGGCTATTAAAGAATACGAAAAGGATGATAATAGTTATAAAAATATCATGCGAATGGTATATTTTGAAACTGTTGATGGTAATCCTTCTAATGATAAGAATCAAAAATCATTAGATTTGGTTAAAAAAGAAATAATGAATAAATATAAAGACTCTTGTCATATTAGAGCTTTTTATATTGTGTTTAAAACTTGGAAACCTGATAATGATAATGATTTTAATAATGATACATTAAAGAGTAAAACATTGTCAGTATTAGAAGAATGTTTTAACACATTATTAAGACAAGAAGGTGGTAATACTGATTCTAAATATGTTAAATTAAATGTTGGAGAACCTGATGATAATTGCGCATTATTTATTAACAAAAAAACAGGAGAATATCATTTAGCACCTTCATCAGGTAGTACTGTTGAAGATTACACAAAACATCTTGTTAGATGTTATAAAGGTTTAACTGTTTATGAATTTAATTATGACTACATAATGGGTATGAAGTTGTTTAGCCCTAAAGTAGTTTGTGCGAAATTGTTATCAGCAAGTACAAATCCTAGATATAGAGCAACATTTAGATTAGATATTAATAATGTTTATGACGATAATAAATACGATTACTTTGGTGATAAACAATCTATATTAGAGATAATTGAAAAAATAGTAGCTGAAGAAGATACAGAATTATCTGATTGTTTCTTTAAATTTAGTAATAATGATTATGAAAATATGTTAAAAGTTGGTGAAGAAAAAAGATACCACCAACAACCATATTTGAATAACAAAAATGAAACTGTTGATTTTAGTGAAGTTTTTAAAATTTTAAATAACTATCCTGAAAATGGTACTAAAGTTGAACAATCAGAAGTTTTAAATAACGCTATTGCTGCTGCAACTGCTAAGGTTGCAAAAAATCAGAATGTATATGCTAAACAAGATTCCAAAAAGACAAAACTTAATTTTACAACAGATTTATTAAGTGTCCTTGCAGCAATACTCATACAGTCTCTTTTAAGCCCTAAAGTATTAATGCTCATTGCCGTTAATAAACAATTAATGGGAGATGGTGGAGAAACTTTTAATGCCAGAGATTTATTAAATGGTATGAAGGGGCTAATTATTGGAGTTATAAAAGAATTGAGAGACTTAATAATTAAAAAGTTACTTGATTATGTTTTAGACGCATTAGGACCATTAGCTGCTGAAATGTTAACAGAAACTACTAAAGAAAAAGAAAGTGTTTATTATGATATTTTAATCCAATTAGTAAGTATGTACACTATTGGTAAACAATCTTTTGAAAGATTTAAATATACTCTTAGAGCATTACTTAACAAGTACAGAAAAGATACAAATGGTAAATGGAAAGATTATGATTTACCAACTGTATTGGATGATGTTAATTATGCAGATATATTGGATTCTGATAAATTTAAATATAATACAGAAAAACCTTTTAAAAATAACTGTTAAAATTTAAACAATATGAATGTTAAAACAATTACAGAATCAATTAATGCTATATTTAAAAAAGTTAGAGGTGCAGCACCTGCAATACCACCTATGTTAATGGCGTTAGGTGCGCCACAAAGACCAGGGTTATCTACTATTATTTCAACAAGTAATATAGTAAAGGCTTTGAACAAACATGGAATACCTACAAGTGCAGCAGAAGATGGTAGTGAAAATAAAACAGTTGCTGTTGTTATTGCAATAGTAGAGGAAATTTATAGAGCTATACATCAAGATGCTAACATTCAAGTAGCATTACAACCAGGGTCTATAAATATTATTAGTAATGGTGCTAATGGTGGCGGTCCTATGGTTTCTGAAGGTATTAATACCAATTTCGCAAGCGGTATGGCTATAATTCAATAATTATGAAGAAGTATCAGAATTTTACAAATGCCGAACTTAATTTGAAAATGAAAAGTTTGGAAAATGAATATGAATCAACCAAGCATAAAATTTTAGAACTAATTGAAAAAATGGAGAAATTAGATTCAGAATATATAGAGGCACAAGCTGAGGTTGAAAATAGAAATAAAGGTATATGGCAATGATAGTTAAAATGGGTCATGTTGAAGAAACCAATTTTGACCCAGCAGGTGCATTGAGAATTAAAGCAAGGGCGCATGAAGATGGTGGTGATGAAGTACCATGGGCATTTCCTCTTTTACCTAAACAGTTTCAAGTTGTCCCAAAAATAGGAGAAGGTGTTTTTTTAATAGAAGAAAATGGTAAAGGGAGTAATAGGTATTATATAGGACCAATTATTTCACAACCACAATTTAATGAAAAATGTAATTTCTCTTATGGTAGAGGACAGGCTTTGTCAGTACTTAACGGTGCAATGGTCGGTCCTTTGCCTAATATAAAAAATGATTCAAGAACTGAAGGCTCTTTTCCTGAAATTGGTTCAGTTTCAGTGGTTGGTAGAGAAACACAAGATATTATACTTGATAAAGCTAAAAATGATGGTTCAGACCAAGTATTAATAAGATGTGGCGTTAGAAAAAATGATGCATTGAGTGAAATAGCTGCAAAAAGAGATGGTGTAATAACTAATGTTGGTAAAGTTATATTTAATGATATTGACCCTGCTTACATACAACTTAAATATAGAAATAATTTAGCAAATAAAATAGAAAATTATAGTGCTGAGATGGGTGAAAAAGTTGAAACTTATTCAAAAACAAATAGTGCTGTTAATATTGTTGCTGATAAAATAAATTTAGTTGGTGTTGGAGATGAGACAATAAATTTAAATAAAGCTAATAAAAATGATATGCTTAGTGATTCTGATATGGAAAAACTAATGTCAGAATTACATCAATTACCAAAGGGAGATATATTAGTTAAATTATTAAAGTTATTACGTGATGCATTATTAACTCATACACATAATTATAATGGTTTACCTCCAACAGTTTCTAACTATGTATTATCATTAACTAAGTTTGATTTAAATGACATTTTATCCGAATATGTCCGTATTTCGTAAATATTTATATAATAACATTTAATTAATATGATACAAAGAACATATTTAAGTAAATTCAATAGTATTATTAAAGGAAGTAATATTAATACAGGTATAAATCCTATAGCAGAACTTGTTTATGGAAGACATACATCAAGAATTTTATGCTATTTTGACCATGATAAAATTAAAAATATGGTTTCAGAAGGGATATTCCCTAATACTGATAAATTAAAACATACATTACATATAACAAATGCAGGTTCTATTGATTTTACACAATTACATACAAAAGAGCAAAGTTCAATCGGTGATTCAATAAAGAAACGTGCAACATCTTTTGATTTGTTATTTTTTCTAATACCACAAGAATGGGATAGAGGAAAAGGATTTGATTATTCAAAAACAGCTTTTAATGAAGATTATTATGATACTAAGAATGAACATAATTTATCAAGATTAATTTCAACTGATGGTAGTAATTGGTTTCAAGCAAAAAATGGCTACAAATGGAAAGAGGATGGCATTTATTCAACAGAAACATTAGCAAAAGAATATGATAAATTTTCTACTGAAGAAGGAAGTAAAATTATTATAGGTAGACAACATTTTGATATTGGTAATGAAAATATATCAATTGATATAACTGATATTTTCAATAAGTTTATTAAAGGTGAACTACCCAATTATGGAATTGGTATTGCATTTACACCTGATTTTGAAAATGTATCAGACGAAAAAGCATATACCAAACAATTTAAATCAGAACGAATAAGAGATAATTATGTTGGTTTTTTGACCGACAAAACAAATACATTTTTTGAACCTTATGTAGAGACTAATTATGCTGATTATATATCAGATGATAGAGCAAATTTTGTCATTGATAAAGATAATAAATTATATCTATATTGTACCATAGGAGGTAAATTAACAAGCCTTGATAAATTACCAATATGTACTGTTTCAGGAACTTCATATAATGCAAATTCAGAAGCAATAGATTACTCTAAAACTTATGAAGTAAAGCAACAAAGTACAGGCGTTTATTACATTGATATAAAACTCTCACATAACGATTTTAAAGCCGATACAATGCTCTTTGATACATGGAGTGGGATAATATACCAAGGAAACGAATTAAGCCCCGTAGAACTCGATTTTACACTTAAAAAACCAAGTGTATGGTTTAATATTGGTAAGTCTATTGAAGATGAACCAACATTTACACCTAATGTATTTGGTATTGCTTCAAATGAAGTTATTAAAAGAGGTGATATAAGAAAATTAGGTGTTATAACAAGAGTAAATTATACACCTAATCAGATTCAATCAATTGATGGTATTGAAGCAAGATTATATACTAAAGATGGTGAAAGTGAAATTGATGTTATAAAGTGGGAACATTTAAATAAAACTATTACAGAAAGCTATATGATTATTGATACAGGTATGCTTATACCTCAAAATTATTATATTGATGTAAAAATTAATTATGGTATGCAATCAATCATACATCATGATATGATACATTTTAAAATAGTTGATGATTTAAATAACAAATATGCTTAAAAAATAAATGGAGAGAAAATTTCTCTCCATTTTTATTGCTGTTATGCGATAATGAATTTATTAATAAACTTCATTAAAGCAATGTTTTGTGGGACAATTTGAACGCTATCCATTTGTTGTGCCTTATGAGTGTCAGTGGCAGCATTATAAAAGTCCCATGCAGTGATATAACCAACACCATCATCACTATTTAGTTCATTTCTCTTAGCTTTCAATAAGCATGATTCAATAAATTGATTAAGCTGTGAATTATTTAAAGGATAAATTTCTTTTATCTTAATACTTTCACACTTTGTATCACATTGAACACGATAAGCTGCTAAGAATCCAAAAAGACCATACATTACATTAGCAGGAATCTTTGTTTCCTTCATCTTACGAATCTTTTCACTTCCATCATGTGCAATAGAATCCATTTTGTTCAACCATTCTTCAATCTTATTTAAAATGTCTTGATAGGTATATTTAATACGATTATACTTACCATTGTTATCATAAGTTCCATCGTTAAATGTGGAAATTGTTTGCTCAGCACCAAGAATTGACAAGTTATGGCAAGCCCAAACGTGTTGTCCTACAGCAGCTTGAATGCCACGCTGAGAATATGACAATGTAATTGCATTTGTAAATTCACTATTATCATCAAAGTCCTTTATAGTAATGTTGCAAAATACACGTCTAACGATTGTTGCCTTAATGTTTCTTTGTTGTAACAACTATGGTTCATCAATTCGTTTTGCAATATTATCAACTACTGAAACACCAGGCCACTGTGATGAACCTTGCTTACAGGCAAATAAATCACGAATTTCAGCATTAAAACCATGCTCTTTACACATTTCCAATACACGGTTGATGAAAACATAATGGAGGATTCCATTATTAGGTGCGCCATTTCCGCCTAATTCACGTGATGTACGCTTCAATTGGTCAAGTGTAATATCTTGTACCTTATGTTCATTCCAATCTTCAAAATGCTCTAAATCAACTACAGTTGGGACATTTACATCATTGGTAACATCGTTTTGAACACTCATTGTTGGCATTTGAAATGCTGAAAAATCTACGTTATTCATATTTTTTTTTATTTGTTATTGTTATGACCGAAATATAAAAATAGTTTTTTAAAGCACCAAATATTTTTTATAAAAAAATGTTAATAATAAGCTATAATAAAATGATGTTTTAAAAATAATAGCGATATTTATATTAAAAGAAAAATAAAATATTGTTTGTGCGATTTTGATATAAATAATTTTATAAATAATAACGTATGGCTAAAAAAAAGCATCTTAAAGGTATTGATGAATCTGATATGGAATTTATAGATTCAAAAATGAGAGCAGAAAAGTTACAAACAGGATTAGAATATCTTGATTCTTATAAAAATCAGATAAAAGCCTTAAATTATAAAGTTGATATTAAATGTAAAAACCAAAAACAAAAAGATTTCTTAAATGAATTAAAAAATAAAAAGAAACAAATTTGTCTTGGTATTGGTAGTGCAGGTACAGGTAAATCATTTATTTCATTATCTTATGCATTAAAAGAATTAAAAGAACAAAGATTTGATAACATTATTATTATAGTACCTACAGCACCTGCTGGCGGAGTTGATTTAGGGTTAGGTTTTTTAAAAGGCGAATTAGAGGATAAAACAAGACCTTATAAGGAAGCTGATAAAGATACCATTGAAAAAATATTAAAATTAAGTGGAAATGGTGATTCTAAGGTAGCTGCATCTATATTAATTAATAGTGGGTTTATCAAATATGAATTTATTAACTTTATATTGGGAAAAACGTTTGATAATTCTTTAATTCTTGTAAATGAGGCAGAACAATATACAAAAGATAACATGAAACTATTATTAACAAGAATGGGTGATAAATCCAAAATTGTAATAACGGGTGATTGTGAACAAGTAAATAGACGAGATATTGTTAAAGGTAAAGAAAAATGTGGATTGGAATTTGTTACAGAAAGATTATCCGATATGGAAGAAGTTGGTGTAACAGAATTTAAAAGAGAAGATATTGTTAGAAATCCTTTAATTACAAAAATATTAGATAGATTAGATTAATAACATGAAAAAAAAAGGTAGGTTAATTAACCTACCTTTCTTATTTTTATAAATGGTCTCCATTATCTAATTTATCAGCTAAGGCTTGAATTGCAGCAGCCAATGAAGTTATTCCATTAAGTGTTGTGCCTGTAAAATGTAATTCACCATTATTAGAATTAATCATATTTTCTAATTTAGTTTCTAAAGTATTTAATTCAGATTTAGTGCTGTATGTTGTAGAAGCTACAGTTGAATTTAAAAAATCAGTTGCTTCAGATTTTTTTAAGAATGTACTGTTTAAATAAGAGTTTATTGCTTTGTTTTGAACAGGCTTTTCACTATCTTCAGAAATAGCAGAATCAATATCAGATTTTTGTAAAAAATGACTTTCAGCGGTTGTTAAATCTAAAATACCTTTATCTGTATTATAATTTTTAATTATTTCTTTAACAGCATCTTCCCCATGAATATAACCATCCAATGATTGATGCTCTGTTAAGAAATTAGAATCATTTTCCAATTGACTAACTTTAGTTGGAATTACAGGTGCTGTATAGTCAGTTATATCTTGTAATTTATGAGTATGTTCTATATTTGCTTTAGCTTCAAGATTAGTTAATAAATTTTCACCTGTTACAAACTCAGAATCATTTTCCAATTGACTAACCTTAGTTGGAACATTTGCCTTTAATGCCAATTGGCTCATATCAACATTAACTGTTTGTGCGTTATCTTTTGTTAATACTAAGTTACCATTTTCTAATGAACCTGATACAATGGAAGCACTTTTGCCTTCTAATTGATGGATTTTAGCTAATTCTTTTCCACCTTGTGAAATTGTAAAAACATTATTATCTTCAGCAATATCTACAGTTAATTTTTTGATTTCTTCATCTTGTAATTTATTAGAATCTGAAACTTTTTTGATTTCTTCATCTTGACTTTGATTTTTAGCTTTAATTTCTTGAATTTCGCCATTATCACTACTGCCATTTGATGAATTTACTGAAAAGCCATTGAATTTATCTTGTTCGTTAAATTCATAGCCATCTAATTTATTAATATTCATTTTTTATAATATTTTTAATTGTTAATTTCCTAAATGCACAGTACCATCAGAGCATTGTACATCTAATGTTATACCTAATTTTGTTTTGTCTAATTGTATGTTATTAAATTCACTAACAGTACCATTATATGTTATGTTAGTCAAACTACTACAATATGCAAATGCTTTCTCTCCAATACTTGTTATAGTGTTAGGTAATGTTATAGAAGTTAAACTACTACAAGCATTAAAAGCATTATTACCAATTGTTGTAAGAGTATTAGGTAAGGTTATATTAGTTAATCTATTACATGAGTTAAATGCATCATTCCCAATACTTGTTAAATTGGCTGAAAGTGTAACACCTGTTAAACTACTACAATTAGCTAACATACTATTACCAATGGCAGTAACATTATCAGGAACGTTAAAGTGAGTTATACCTGTACAATATTGAAAAGCAAAATCTCCTATATGTGTAACAGTATTAGGTATTTCTATCTTTTTTAAACTACTACAATATATAAAAGCATAATTACCTATATTAATTAATGTATTTGGTAATGTGATACCTTTTAAGTTACCACAACTATTAAACGCACCATCACCTATACTTGTAACACTATGAGGTATTATTACATTATTTAATACATCTGCTTTTTTAAGTACACCATCACTTATGTTAACTTCTGATACCAAAGCATTTGGATATTGGTCAGAATAGTCTTGAACTGCAAAATTAATGTGAGCGTTTTTTAACGGTTCATTATCATCACCAATTATAATATTATCCCAAACTTTCTTACTACCGTTAAAATTAATTGTTGTTAAAGCATTACAGTTGTAAAAAGCCATTGTATCAATACTTAATATACTTCTTGGTATGTTTAAAGTAGTTAATGACGAGCAATATGAAAAAGCAGATTCATCTATTTTACTTACACCTTCAGGTATCGTTAATTCTTTTAAAGAGCTACAATTACCAAAACTATTTTTTTGTATTCTTGTTATAGAATTTGTTAATGTTAATGATGATAAAGATGTGCAATTCATAAAAGCACCAATACCAATACTCATAACACTATTTGGTATTGTTAACTCTTTTAAATCAGAGCAATTAATAAAAGCACTGTCAAAAATTTTAATTAAAGAATTTGAAAGAGTTAAAGCTGTTAATGAATAACAATTATCAAATGCATTTTCATCAATATATTGTACACTATTAGGTATTACAATACTTTTTAAATTATTACAATTATAAAAAGCAGTCTTAGATATTTTTTCTAAGTTATTTGATAATGTTACTGCTGATAAAGAAGTACAACTATCAAATGTTGATGGATTTATAATTGTAATATTATCAGGAATAGTAATATCTTTTATTGAAGAACATGATTTAAAAGCCTCTGTTCCAATTCCATTCAAAGAATCTGATAATGTTATAGCAGATAATTTTGAACAACTCTCAAAAGCATTATTACCTATACTATAAACTACTGATGGCATATTAATTGTTTGTAATTCAGTACATTGATAAAAAAGTCTATTAGGTATTTCTGAAACCCCATTAGGTATTGTTATTGTTTTTAAATAAGGACAATCAGAAAAAGCACCCTCACCAATTAAAGATAAATTATTTGGTAAATTAATTTCTTTAATCATGCCACAATTATCAAATGCATAATCACCAATGCTATTAACATTTTCAGATAATGTTATTGATTTAATATTAGCTTGTGAAAAAGCACTCTTTTTTATACCCGTAATATCATTAGGAATAATAACAGTACCACCATCATTATAGCTACTAAAATCTCCTTCTACAAAATATCTATATAATTCTTCTTTATAAGTGGAAAAATCATCAGTACTCTTCCCACCAAAAGATTCTATCATATCTTTAAAACTTTTCTTAATTTTAAGAACCTCTTTTAGTTTTTCTACGATATTCATGTTTATTTATTATTAATTATGTCCAATTATATTTGTTAACAAAGTGTCAATACCTTGTAAATCAGTTTCAAGTGTTTGAACTCTTGTTTCTAATGCAGAAAAATCACTTGCAGTACCAATTTTAGCATTCAATTTAGATAAATAACTGTCTAAATTGGTATCAGATTCATCTAATCCTTTTATTAATAAATGAAATTTACGATGTAAAACATCTAATACACCATTACCATTATTAATAAATTGTCCTGTTGTTTTATCATATAAAGCAAGGTTATTAGTGTCAGATATTTTAGCAATTAATTCATTGTTATTTGTAATACCTGTCGTAATACCATTAACAGCATTATTTACATATGTATTTGTTGCATAATTGGATTCAACATTATTTTTTAAGGCTGATAAATCATTAGTTACCTTAGTAGTACCAGTTTCTAAAGTAGCTACCTTATTATTGATTTGGTCAACATAATCTTTATTAGCTTTTGTTGATAAAGTAGTTGTTACATTACCTGTATAATCATTGAATGTATCTAAATCTACAGCTTCACTTTTTTTATAATAATCATCAAGTTTAGATGAAAGAACATAATCTCCCTTATCTTGTTTACCGTTTAAAGCGTTTTCAATGTCAGTAGCTCCACTTGTTTCATTTTTGGTATAATAATCATTAAGTTTAGATGAAAGTACATAATCACCTTTATCTTGCTTATTATTACCTAAGTTTTCAATAGCTGTTATATTACTTGCCACGCTTGCAGAAACAGCGTTTAAATCGCTTTTATCAGCCTTTGTGATAAGAGTATCAGCTAATGTTGTAACTTTGCCACTGAGAGCATTTAAATCGCTTTTTTCGACCTTATTATTAGCAATTGAGTGAATATATGAATCAAAATCATTTACCTTGGTTGATAAATTATTAACATCCTCAATATTAGCTTTATCATTAAAGTTTGTAGCTGTATTAGCTATTGCTTGTTTGTTTTCTTCAATCTTAGCAATTAATTTATCTCTTTCATCATCTACGTATGATTTATTAGCTTTTTCATTAACGGTTGCTGTTAATATATCTAAATCATTCTTCTCTGCTTTATTATTAACTGTGTTAGATAAATTTGAAAGTTTGTCTTCAGTGTCAGTTTTAAATGAATCAAATGTGTTTTTATCAAGTTTTTGATTATCTATTTCATTTATCTTTCTACTATTTTCATTGGTAGTATTTTTTACATAATCTAATTCACCATATTTGTTTTCTAAGCCATTTAACCTATTATCTGTGACTTCAGTATATGCGCTAAGAGTATCTACTATTGTATTATTAAAATTATTGAAATCGTTTTTATTAACAAACCTCTCATCAGTTTCACATTTATTATAAATGTCAGCTTTTAATGCCTCAGTAATAGCACTTTCCATTGAACTGATACCTGTTAAATTAAATGAACTTTGAACTTTACCAGATAATTCTAAAATTTTATCATCTTGTTCATTATTCTTAATGTTTAATTCATTTATTTTGTTATCATATTCATTATGTTTTTCAATTAAAGAATCAATTTTATCTTTATTAGTAAATACATTACCTGATAATTCTAATATTTTACCATCTTGCTCTGTATTTTTATAAGATAAATCATCCAATTTATGGTTTTGGTCAATATCAACTATTTTAATATCATTAATTGAATTAGTATTTGATTGCACTTGACCTGATAAAGAAAAAATGTTATCGACATTTTTGTTGATAACATCAGTTACCTTTACTAATGCTTCATTTACATCAGCAGTATTTGCTTTTTTATTTATTTCTTCATCTTGTTCTTTATCTTTCTCGCCATTTCCTCCACCATTTTCATTAATGGTGATTGAAATATCACTACATAAGTTTGGCTTGAATTTTTCTTCGGTGTTGATTCCGTAGTTTTCTAAATGTCCTATCATTTTATTTAACTTTTTAATGTTTTATTTAATAGAATAGTGTTTGTAATTCTTTTTATATAAATATCATAATCTAATAGATATAATTTACTTATATGTATTAAAAATAGAAGATATATTTATTATATAAATATTAAAATAATTTACAAAAGATATAAAAAAATGAGACTAAGCAAAAACGCTTAATCTCATATTATATGATGTATAAATTTGCTTTTATTATTCGTTAAAGAAAACAAATTTAAGCATTCCACAGTCCCACATTCTCATATATCCCAATTGTTCTGCCATTTCTTTTTCTGTTAAATTTTCTGATAAATTAGGATATTTTTTTAATAAAATATGTTTTCTGAATGCTAATTTATGACAACGTTTATAACGTTCTTCTCCTTGTGGATTTTTTATTTTAAAATATGTATAAGATGGTCTTGTATAACCTAAAAAATGAAAACCTAATTTAGTATATAAATTATCTTTCTCATTAGTAGTCCAACGTCTATCTGCAAATGATACTACTGTTTTAGGCTTATATTTTTTATTGAAGAAACTAAACATCTTACTTGCTAAGCCTTGGCAATTAAAATTGATATTTGTGGCAAACCTTGATAGCTCCCATTCTTCAGTCATATCAAGTCCACACTTTTTAAAACACATTACACCAATTAATTTATCTCCATAAAACCCACCTAAATATGTTGTAGCATTTGAAAATCCTTGTAAATGGAATGCATCCAAAAAAGGTTTAGCATCCTTTATTGAAATCTCAGATATTTCACATTTTCTTGCAGGTATTTTTTCTTTATTATTAAGTTTTAAAATGTGTACTATTTTATCTAAAACCAATTCTTTATTTAACATATATTCATCTTCAAATATATGTATTAATTTGTAACCTTTTTCTTCAGCTAATAATGTTTTTTTTAAATGGCTTTCTTTATTTTTATTTGACACTCCTTCACAATGATAACGTAAACCATCATATTCAATGGCAAGTTTATGTGATTCAATTAAAATGTCAATTTCTTGACCATTTAAAATAGACCTATCGCATCTAACATAATCTATATTCATAGAATCTAAAAAAGAAGCAATTTCATCTTCAGCCTTAGAACTTGTAAAATGTTTTCTTGGAGAAATATTTGTTTGCTTTTGAGATTCTCTGTCTTTTTCTAACATTAAATCTGATTCCATTTTAAATTTAGGGTATTTATAGCGAAATTCAGACATTGTTATATTATGACTTAATATATGTGTTAAAGTCATTCTAAACAATTTTTCTCCACATATAGGGCATGTTATATAATTACCATCATTAGCTAATCTAATGTTTCTTACAATCTTTTTATATTGATTTGAAAAATATTCAATATCATTAGGATATTCTTTTAAATATTCATCAATAGTTGTTCCATGTAATTTTTTTAAATGTTCCATAAATGCGCCACTATTGTTATTTACATCAATTGTCTCCCAATCACAATATGGGCATTTTTTTACTTCTTTATCTTTCTCTAATATAATATCAAACCATTGCTCATACCAATAGTTACCTGTTTCCATATAATATTTTCGTCTATCATATAAACTTGGTATTTTAACATTGTAAGTTTTTTCAATATGTGATGTTAAGAAACCACCTTTATTCATGTAATCATTCGTTCTATAGCCATTATTTCTATCAACTGCAATATAATGATTACCTTTAACATCATTGTATTTTAATATATGATAATCTTTTATTTTATAACAAGTGGTATCTTTTTTTTGATTTCCTCGTTTTTTAATTTCAATACCATTATCAGAAAGAATTTTTTTTACTTTTATTTTACCAATATGGTATTTTTCTGTAATTGGTATTAAGCCAATGTTATTATTTACATAATCATCTATTATTGATTTAATATCTTCTTCTTTTAACTTATTTTTAATCATATGTATAAATTATTGAATAATACAAATATAATAATAAATAATGTTAAAAACAAAAACTTAAACCATTTATTTTCGTCCCTTAAATTATAAATAAAAAAAATAAGAAGGTCTCAAATGAAACCTTCTTATTAATATGTCGTTAAGTATCTGATTATTAACGTAATTCAGAAATATCCCAATGTACCAAACCGTCAACACGAACGTGACCATAGTAACGGTTGTTAACCATCTTCTTAGCATATCTGGTCATAATACCCTTAACAGGAGCGAAGTTGAATGGGTTAAACATTGTAGGAGTCAATTGCATAGGTACGTATGGAGCATAGATGTAACCTGTGTCAAGAAGTGACTTACCCTTGTGACCGATAATCATAGACCAGTGAGGTGCATATGGGTCACGATATACTTGATAACGACCGTTCAAAGAACCAATCTTTTCAATACCCATATTGTATTGGTCGCTTTCAGCACTTGCATCTGATACGTGGAAGTACTCTAAGTTATCGAACAATGCAGAAATTTCAGAAGAAACTACGATAAAGTTTGCGCCACCACGAAGAGTTGACTTGTGGATTTGAGCTGAAATCTGATTAATCTTAGTGAATAATTCTTGATTCCAATCCTTTTGTGTGTAGTTTGTTGAGAAAGCTGCCATACGTCTCCAACCGTTTACATCCCAACGTGCTTGCCAAGGTGCGCCCTTACGAAGGTCACGTAAAATTTCACGGTCAATCTCAGCACCAATTTGCTCAGAAAGAATTGCAGTTAACTCAGCTTCTGCGTCAATGTTATGGAAAGCACTAACGTCTTGTGCTAATTCAGGAGACCAAGTTGCACGTAACTTACGTTCCTCAACAGAAACAGTTACAGAATCTAACTTGAATGAAACCTCACCAATTTCAGTTTCTAACTCTAATGAATCATATTGCGCCCAAGCAACTTTAAATTTAGTTGCATCAGTAATAGCAGTTGGGTCAACACCAACATAACCATCAATTGTACCAGCTTGCTGAACAACAGGTTTAGCTAAGTCAAGTTCAATGAACATATTACCTTCTGCATCACAAGGACTACCATATTCTACAATACCTTTACCATACTTCTGTGTAGCAACACGGAAAGGAATTGATTCAAATTTCTTGAAAGCTGCTGTGTTAACACCTGTTGCACCTTGTACAGGAGCAGAAGCGATAGCATCAGTAGTAATAACCTTTAAAGAAGCTAAGAAACCTTCAGTGTCCATTTCGTTACCATCAGGACCAGTTAACTTAGAAGCGTTGTAGCTTGAAAAGCCTTTAACCTTTAAGATTACGTTACGAACAGTACCATCAAAGCCGTTAACCTGAACAGTATCACCTGCTGCGAAATCAAGAATACCACGTGGAGTTAATTTAGCTAAAGAAGCCTCACCTACCTTGATAGTAACCTTACCTTTAGAGTTATCATAAAGGAAGTCATTGTAGAATAAGTCATAAAGACTCTTCTCGAAGTATTCTGTTACTTCAGGACCAGCTTTGCGAACATCACTTGCAGTTAAAGCAGGAGTAGCACCAGTTGCTTTTGATACTGCTGTTGCATAATCAGTAGCTGCGGTAACAGATTCTAATTGTGGTACATACCATTTATCCTCTAAATCTTTGATAGTCTCATCTGGCAAGTAGTAACGTGGTTCAACACGACCATCCTTATTACGATTTCTTCTATCGTAGCCCATAAGACCTGTATGACGACCTGTAGTACCATCTACAATGTCACCTGCATTTGCAGCAGCCAAACCAGCTTGTGGAACTTCAAATTCTCTTTCAGAAGTTACAGGTAAAATGAAGAACAATTTACCAACTGGTAAGTTCATTGCTTGAACTGAAACGATGTCATTAGCAAGTAATTTACTAAATACACGTCTAATAATTGGGAAAACTACAGTTTCAAAAGAACCTGAGTTATCAGAAGCAGTTGCTTCGTGTAGCAAATGTTTAGCCTCGTTTTCATATAAGGTTGCTACGTTTTCTTTGATTACGCCATCAAGACCTTCTGTGAAACCTAACTGGTCCCAACGATTTTGAATATCTTCACGTATTTTTCTTTGTGCGTTCAATTCAATATTACCTACTTGACCGCTTGTTAAAAACTCTCTCATTTATAAAAGATTTTTATTAATAAAATTTAATTTATTTTCATTACTTACAAAGTCTATGCATTAAGTCAAGAGAATTTAATAAATCTTTTGACTGATAGATTTGTGTTTCATTGATTTGCTTAGAACCTTCGACACCATATTGTTTACCTTCGTCAATATTCATCTTATTTTTCTTTTGCAAATCTTTAGAAATAGATTCGTACAAGTTTTTAGACTGTTCTACTGTTTTTGCTTCTTTTCCAAATCTTGCAATAATTTCTTTCTTTTCATCTTGTGATGTTGTATTTTCAGAAATTAATTTAATAATTTGTCCAAGATTTACATTTGTAACAGCAGCCTCTTCGAGTACACGTTTAAATTTACTTAAAGCAGCTTTAAGCTCTTTATTTTCTGCGAAAATCTTATTAGCCTTACGCATAACAGATTCAGCTTTCAATGTTTCAGCATTAGCTTCGCTTGTTTCACCATTTTCTTTATATTTACCAGCAACTGAAACATGATGTTGACCGTAAGGATTTTTATTACCACTTACATCAGGTGTATGTTGTTTAGTACCTGTAGAACGTCCACTACCAATAGCACCTCTACGACCACCCATACTTGCACCTTCTTCTACGGTTGAATCATCAATCATAGAATCATCTTCTTCTTCAATAAATGGTTGATTTTCACTTGCATTGTTCTTTTTACCTGACCAACGTTTTCCACCATCTCTTGTTTTAAGACCTTTAGAACCCCAATCGTTCTTATCTTTATCATCAGCAACAGAAAGACCCTTTGTGTCTAAAACATCTTTGTTTTGATAGTTATCGGTGTAACCAACATTTGAATCAAACTCATTAAGAGCAATTTCAAAAATTCTTGATTCATTCATATCATCATCCATGAACTCATCATCTTCTTCTGATACACCGTCATTGTTCAAATCAACAAGATACTCTGCACCTGTTTCGTTATCTTTAATGTTAACCTTGTTATCAGCGTCTTTATTGACAATAACTTGGTCATCATTATTCAATAACTTGTAAACTTTTACGATTTCATCGTCTTCCGCATTTGAGAAGTCATACTCGTCATCTGAAACCTTGTACTTATCAAATTCAGACCATTCATCACCGTCTTCACTCTCACCATCAATAGAAACTTCTTCAGTGTCACCATCTTCATCAGAATCATTATCAATGTCTACTTCTACATTGGAATCATCGTCAGCATCAGTGTCATCTGTTTCTTCAGTCTCTACATCATCAGAGTCTTTTGCGTCAGCTTCATCTTCTTTAGCTTCTACGTCCGAATCCAAATCATTTTCAGAATCAGTATCATCCACTTCCTCTACATCATAATCCTTATCTTCGTCTTCCTCAGCAAGGATTTTAGAATATGTATCACGTACCGCTTCTGAAAGTAAATCTTTCACAGCAGCAGTAGTATTCTCTTTTAATGTATTAGCAAGATTGTTATAGTCCAATAAAGATTCCTTTACAACTTTGCTTCTTATTTTATTATTCTTCATTATTTTTAAAAAATGAATTTAAGTTATTTTAATTATAAATATTATAGTACTCTCAAAAATTATTTGAAATGATTATTTTTTTATTAAAAATAATATAGATTTATATAATTATATATAATTTTAATCTATTGATAATAAATTTATTATGAATAGATATATTTATTATATAATAATGTATTATACTTATGAACAAAAGTGAATTGGTAGAAATTAAAAAAGGAAAGACTGGTAAAGGTATAATAATTGATAACGATGGCTATATAAGCCTTAATGAAGGTGCTAATAAAACTATTAAAGAAGAAATGGAAAATAATGATTGGCACGTTCCTTATCCATTTATTGTTGACGCAGTTTTTCAAAAATATGATATAAAAAATGCTAATGGTAGAGTATATCCTGAAAATGTACTTAAAAGACAAGTAGAGATATACCAACAAAAAATAAAAGAACATAGAGCTTATGGGGAACTTAATCACCCAGCAGAATCAACAATTGACTTAGGTAGAATATCTCATAATATTGTTGAATTACATTGGGAAGGTAAAACATTGGTTGGTAAAATAGAATTAAACCTAACACGTGGCTTTATTAATGAAGGTATTGTTTCAACAATGGGCGATATGGCAGCCAATTTACTTCTTAATGGTTATAAAATTGGTGTATCTTCAAGAGGTGTAGGCTCGGTTGAAAATAAACTAGGTGTATATGTAGTGGGAGAAGATTTCGAGTTGCTATGTTGGGATATTGTATCTGACCCATCTACACCAGGTGCTTATATTGGGAAACAAGAAGATTTGACGCAATATTTAGAGAATACAGAGAAAAAAGATAAAAAGAAAATAAACGAAAAGTTAGATAAAATAAAGACAATTTTAAAGTCTTAAAGTTAAAGCAAGGTTTCAGCCTTGCTTTTTTTATTTTTTATTTATATATTTCTTTTATGAATAGAGATGATTTTATTAATAAAGCAATAAAAATACATGGAAACAAATATGACTATTCTAAAGTTGTATATAAAAATACACATGAAAAGATATGTATAATTTGCCCTGAACATGGTGAATTTTTACAAACACCGCATAATCATTTACAAGGTAAAGGTTGCCCTATATGCGCTAAAACGAAATATAAACAAAAGCGAAAATTAGGAAATAAGGGATTTATTGAAAGGGCTGTAAAAGTACACGGTAATAAATATGATTATTCAAAAGTTAATTATGTAAATTTATTTACCAAAGTGTGTATAATTTGCCATGAACATGGTGAATTTTTACAATTACCAAGTAATCATTTAAAAGGTAAAGGTTGTCCTATTTGTGGCAATTTAAATAAAAGTATAAATAATTCTTATACATTTAATGAATTTGTTACTAAAGCAATAAAAGTGCATGGTAATAAATACCAATATAGTGAAGAGCTATTTAAGAAAGATGAAAATGGTAAAATAGGAATTATTTGCCCTAAACATGGAGTATTTAGACAAACTATAACGTCTCATTTATTAGGTAATGGTTGCCCAATGTGTGTTGGCAGAAACAAGAGTAATCAAGATTTTATAAATGATGCAAATAACAAACATCATTATAGATATGATTATTCTCAAATCAATTATATTAATTCTCAAACTAAGATAGGAATTATTTGTCCTAAACATGGTTTGTTTTGGCAAACGCCAAATAATCACTTAAAGGGTGAGGATTGTCCTAAATGTTCATGTAATTCGTCAAAACTTGAAACTGAATTGTTTGATTTTATTAAAAATAATATTACAGATGATGTTGTTAAAGATGATAGGTCAGTTTTAAACGGTAAAGAAATTGACATATACTCACCAAGTTATAACATTGGAATCGAATTTAATGGTTTGTATTGGCATAATGAGACTAAGGTTGATAGAAGATACCATTTAAATAAAACAAACGATTGTGCGCAAAATAAAGTACGTTTAATTCATATATTTGAAGATGAATGGGTAGATAAAAATGATATTGTTAAAAGTATGCTATTAAACGCATTTGGTAAAACCACTAATAGAATATATGCAAGAAAATGTATTGTAAAAGAAATATCATCTAAAGATAAAAGGGATTTTATAAATAAAAACCATATTCAAGGAGATGCTGTTAGTAGTATAAATTTAGGGTTATATTATAATGGTGAATTGGTGTCAGTAATGACATTTTGTAAAGAAAGAATTAATTTAGGTAGAAAACATGAAGAAAATTCATATGAGTTATTAAGGTTCTGTTCCAAATTAAATACAAGTGTTATAGGTGGAGCAAGTAAATTATTTAAACATTTTATTGAATTAACAAAACCTAATAAAGTAGTTACTTATTCTGATAATAGGTGGGCTAAGGGGACAACTTATGAAAAGTTAGGATTTAATTTTATTAGAAATTCAGAACCTAATTATTTTTATATTGTGGATGGCAAAAGAGAAAATAGATTTAAATATAGAAAAGATAAACTTGTTTCAGAAGGTTTCGATAAAAATAAATCAGAACATGAAATAATGCTTGAAAGTGGAATCTATAGGATATATGATTGTGGTTGTAAAGTTTGGGAATGGATAAACGATAAAAAGCAAGAGTAAATAAAAAATACTCTTGCTTTTATTTTATAATAAATTTAATATTCGTCATCATTACCAATCCATTGGTCAGCATTTAAATCGTCAAAATATTCTTTCATATCAGAATCCTCTTGTTGGTATTTATCATTCATATCTCCAAGAAATTGTTCTTCTTCATCATCATGCAAAATTCTGTTATTATAATATTGAGATTTATCATCTTCTTCTTCGCTTTCAATACCATTTACAATATCATCATTCCTTGTTTCACGTACAATTCTTTCAACTGATTTTTGTATAATTTTATGCAAATCATCTTCTGTTAATCTTATAACTTCTTTCATAAGTATTTAATTAAAAAATATTTTATTTTCTTTTATATATCTCAAAATCATTTGACTGTAGTAATTCTTCTAACTTATCACTTAATTTATAAAAATTAGAAAATAGTTTTTCATCTTTTAATGAATATATAACTTCGTCCTTTTGTTTTAAAAAAATATTAAATGATAAATATTTTTTTGTGTTTAAATTCAAGCTATCAATATTAATATCAAAATCTAATATGAATTTATTATCAAAAATCTTATCAAATTTTATAAATTTATTTATATAATGTATAAATTCTTTCTTAATATTATTTAAAATTCTTTCATAATCACCGCAAAATGATGGAGAAATCCAACATTTGCCAGAAATATATATTACTTGTGGATTGTTTTTATTAGTAGAACCATAAATTAGTTCTATAGTTTTATCAGAACAAATTTTATATTCTTTATTTAATCGTTTCATTAATTTATATCTTATATATAAAAAATAATAAATTAAATAATTCTTTCAACTTTTTATATTAATTTTTGTCACTCAATATTGAACCAATTTCAAGTAATTTAGCAATATCTTTAATTACATTGTCCTTATTATATTTCATTGATGAAATGTCATTTTTAATCTTTTCTAATTCATCTTTATTTTCTTCATCATCTTTCTCCAAAATATCATTTATTTTACTTAAACATTCATCTTTTACACTATTAAAATATTTTTCTTGTTTTTCTTCAGCATTTTCTGATTTATTTTTAATTAAATCCATTACCAAAGACTGTTCATGATTATTTAATTGAGATATTTTATCATCAAATTCTTCCGCTAATCTATTAATTAATTGAACTTTATTTTCTGTAATAGGTTTTTTATGGTCATTAATATATTTTTCTACAATAGATTTGTTTTTTGAAAATTCTGATAAATTGTTTAGTTTCTTTTTGTTTGTTAACAAATATGTACCTGCTTTAAATAAATTGATAGTATCTTCATCAAGATTATCTTCTCTCTTTATGTTGTATTTAATGATTAATGAAGCTAATTTTTTGTTTGATTCTTTTATTGTTTTTTTGTTTATATTATTTGAAGCCAACTCAATAGATTCATTAATATAATCTTTAGAATCTATAGTTCCATCATAATTTTTTAAAACATTAAAAAATTGTAATTGATATTTTAGATTTTTGTCTTCTTTAATTAATTGAATAATATCTTTAACTGCTTTTTTATTACTAATAAATAAAGTAGGCAATGCAGATTCAAAAACAGAACCTAATTCTGCTGTTGTTGAATTATATGCACTATCTGTATATTCCAAATTATTTTTATATTCTTCATAGTCTTGCTTTAATCTATTAAACCAAGTTTCAGCTATCTCAGAATCATTCTTCTTCAATGCAGCTTCTAAGCCTTTATAATCTTTTTCTATTTGAGAAATATATTCTTTATTATTATCTTTCATCATAAAACGTTTTATTACATATAAATATTATAGTAAATAAAAAAGGTGGTTTAATCAACCACCTTTTCAATATTACCATTTATTTTATCTTCAAGACCATTAATCATCTTATTAAATTCTTCGTTTATTAATAATGATTTATCGTAAATTTCAGCCTTTTCAATAGAAGTTTCTTGTTTTTTCTTAATATTATTTTCGTCTAAACGTTTTAAATATTTAGAAAATAAATCATCAGCCTTTGTTTTGGTATCTAACACAGTTTTTTTAGCTTCGTTTAATAAAGGTTTATTAATTTTTTTAGATTCCATTGGCTGTTGTGTATCATCGCTACCACCACTCATATCAGCTGTTGGTTCAGTTCCTTCAGCACCAGAAATATCTCCCATGTCATTATCAGTAGGTTCACCGATATTATCAAGACCATTACCAAAATCACTTGGTCCTCCACCTAAAGAACCACCACCTAAGCCTCCGCCATCAGGCATTCCTTGTTGTTGTACATCTCCTTGATATTCAGCACCTGGCTCTCCATACATTCTATCAACGTTATCGAATAGACCTGTACGTTTAATAATTTGAGATGTTTTTTCAAGTTCGGCAGCAATACCTTTCTCTAAACGAATTTCCTCTAAGTTGTCTTTAATTTCCTTTTCAGACCACTTCATAATTTCCTTTAAAGCTCTTGTTTGAGACATAATAGGAATACCATTACCTGGGTCAGATATAGCGTCTCTGGCAGCACTAATCTTCTTCTGAATGTTATCTATTTCAAGTTGTTCGGCTTGTGTAGAAGGGTTGTTCATGGAAAGATTAAAGTTAGTTAAATCATCTGTAAAACCTAATAGGTATAAGTGAATACTTGCCACCTTAGTCAATTCCATTAAAAATGCTTGCTGTATTCTATTTACCGTTCTTGTAAATCTAATATCTTGTAAAGCTAAATTTTGACCATTACCTTCTGCTTCTTCAAAGTTTAAAAATGTTTTTGGTATTCTTAATGCTGTACATACTTTATTCTGAACAAATTTAATGTCATCCATTGCAGTTAAATTTTGTGCAGCAGATAATGTGTCAATTGGTGTTGGTGCATTTTGGTCTCTCACTGGGATAAACAAATCTTGGTCCACGCAGTTTGAAACAAAGCAACCATTCTGACACCAACTATTGTCCTTATTAATAGTTCTGATTGCAAAATTATGCCTATCGTCTTCACCATTCAAACCTGTAACGGTCATACAATAAACATCATCACCATCAATAATTTCAATATTTTTAATTAAACGTTCTAATTTATATCTTCTATTAGTGAAAATTATCTGTTTAATTTTATCGCCATCGCCAAATAAATTTTCAGTGTATTCATAACGTTTTGTATTAGGATTATAAATTTCTACATGGTTTGCTATTCCACTACTTCTTTGATAGAATGGCATAACACTCTCACCAATCTCAACTTCATCAGCTCTTTTTTTAGAGCCATCACGCATTATTAGTTCATGTTCTGCTGCTAAATCAAAATAGGTATCATCATCTAAAGTTATTCTATAAAGTTTATCAGCCGTATAATTTTTACCACACCATACAACTTTACCTGCTACTATTTGATGAGTATTATCTTGAACAGAATAAACATAATTTTCCTTACCTTCATTAAATTCATTAGCTAAATTCTCTATTGTAATTGTTCTACCATCCAACAAAGGAATAGGAGTATTTTTATGAACAGGAAGAATGTTCTTTCTCAAATCAATTTGACCTGTCATAGGGTCAATGATTTGTGTTCTTTTAAAGTTATTAGCGATATTTTCAACGTATGCTTGAACATCTGCATCATCAATAGCACCTACATATATTTTATATACACGCCTTTCTATTGACCTTTCCAAACGATAAATAAGCATCATATCTTCCATTAAAGATAGCATTCTCCAATGTCTACGTGCTGCATTTAAATAAGACATACCATAAGGCAAATACAATGAATTTGTTAATAATCTAAAATGTGCAATTTGCCAATTTCTAAATGGTATTTGAGAGTTATTTCCACCTTGCCATACAAATTTAGTAGACATATCCACGTTATCTGTACTCGCAACTTGACTATAAGGATTCTCTAAACCATTTTCGATTCTTTCCATGTTAAATACAGGTAATTGTTTCCATCCTTTAACACCTAATTTGTTATCAATATCAAGGAGCATAAATTGATTACCATATTTACACATTGCTCTAACAACCATAGGTGCTGTTACTTGTATATTTAAACGGTTAACAAATAAATCTTCCAAAATTGATTTTATTCTATCTGATTTAGAATAAACATTAACAACCATTCCTTTATCTGATGTGATACAATTATGTGAAATAATATGACCATTATTACATTTTACAGCAAAACAATGATTACAAGATGAATTAGCTAAATCATACACTTTAGATACTTCATTTGTATCTTTTATATATCGTATTGTATGCCTTTGTTTTTCTTCTTTATGAAGCAATGCTTTACATTTGTTTTTTAATTTATTAACAAAATTATCATTGCTTTCAACATAAATGGATAACAATGAATCAGAAAGTGTTAAATCATCAGTTCTTTTCCATTTGTTTTCTTCAACTAACCACAAATGATTGTTAGTACATTTTATAATTGTACCATCATTAAGACCGATTTCATATAATCTTTTTTCACCATTACAAATTACTTTTTCAATTTGAGATGGTTTACATTTACCTTTTGAATCCACCGCATAAACCTCAAAAGATTGATAATTACCATTGTATAGTTCTTCAATAGTTTTTACTTCTCCGTTGAGTAATTGTATTTTTGTATCTCCATTTAAACAAGATTCTTCCGAAACAATATCTAATGCAGCACCAATTTCAGGAAATGAATCCATCAAATCGGCATCACGATACATTAGTTTGACATTATTCAATCCTGCATACGCTGTAACAGATAAATCAACATTAGCTTTAACCCATCTATCTCTTAAATAAGAGTTTTGTTGTAACTCTAATTTTTTTGTTTCATAATCTGCTTTATCAGTGGTTTTGTAAATAATATCTCCATCAGCATTTGACATATCATAGGAATTAATATGCTGATTTTGGTTTCCCCAATCACCACTAAATGCTTTATCTATATTTTGAAATAATGTATATTTTTTTGCCATTATTAATAAAATTTTATTTCATTATAAAAAATAACTATTTTTTATTAATAATAAATATCAATAATAAAAAAAAGAGCAAGTATTTAACTTACTCTTTATATTTTAATTTAATATTGTATGTTAATGATAACCTGCAAGTAACCAAAGACAACTTCCTTGTGAATTTCCATTTGGTGTTATTTTATTTAATGTACGTTCATTATAAAAAGGCATACCTTGATTTGGTGTTATTGACAAACTTTCTTTAGCCATTTTATTTGCATGAATTGCGCCACCCATAATATAAGAATTAAGTATTGCCTTATCAGTTAATTTTGTTTTTTCAATTTTATTAAAAGTATAACGCATAACGAATAAAGCCATGGCTAAAGAACATATTGTATCATCATGTGAACCATCTTGGTGATTCATTCTACCAGTTTCTCCTTCAAAAATCCATGTATCAAGTTCATTTGTAACACGTGTTGAACGAATTTTAAATTCATTACTTCTAACCATACCTGCAAAATTGGCTAACACAGGGTATCTATTACCTTGAAAATGGAAACCTGGTAATCTGTTTGCAAAATTCATAGGTTTATCAACTTGATTTTGAACCATGTATGTTTTTTGATTTGCATCCTCGTAATAAAAATTTTTATAACCTAATTGTATCATGGTTAAAATCAAAGCGTCTCCTTGTCCACCTGTACAGTCAACTACAACGTATGCTTGATTATATAGGTTAGCATATTGATAAACCATTGCACCAATATCATCACCTAATTTTTTACCAACATATTCTCCAACTTGTTCAATAATAGGGAAACCATTCTCATCTTTACCATCCATGTCTATAATTTCAATGGCTGTTCTATCGGCTGATACGCCACGAGAAGGGTCTACGCCTATTATATACTTATGACCCTCAATTGGCTTTTTCCAAAACCATGTTTCATCGTTCATAGGGTCTTTAAAATCGACTAATGGTTCTCTGACATTTAAATTATTTTGTTGTTCAATAAATTCAGGAGCAACAACGTTGTTTGCTGAACCTTGGAATGATACATCCAACTCTTGTGCAATTTTCATTGTATCATTGTTAAATGATTTACACATTTCGTCATACCATGGTGAACGTGGTGTCCATCCATCATGTATCATTTTTTCCCAATGTTCTTCATCATATTTTATTGAACCATCAGAATCTATTGTTGGTTCACTAATCCATTTTACATCACCATTATCTTTAGACTTCTTAAACCACTTTAAATTTTTATTATAACGTGGGTCTTGATACCACCTAAATTGAACAGCTGTAAAGTTATTCTCATGTGATAGAGCTTGTTTATAAGTATTATAATATAGTTCATCGTGACCATTTGGTGTAGACACCATTACAGTCTTTGAATTAGGATTAGAAGCCATACAGGCAGCACAAGTTGCATATACAGCTTTACCGTTTTCGATAAACCCTGCCTCATCTAATATTAAGATAGATACCGCAGAAATACCACGTGCCGCATTTTCACCTGATGAACGTGCTACAATCTTACAACCATTAAATAATTCAAGTTCTGATTTACTATCTTTAATGAAGATTGTTTTTAAATTCTTATCTGATTTAGGGTCAGGAGAATAATAATCTTCACCCCAATACCACCTTGGGACTTGTGTTAAGAAGTCACGTATTTTAGTTATTAATTGGTTTGCTAAATCAAGTTTATTACCTACGCACAATATTGTTTCAGGAGCATCTTCAGAAGCAAATACACATTGCGCTGTAGCCCATGCACTTGTTAAAGTTGTTATACCACATTGACGAGGTTTAATTGATACAATATTTCTAACTTTTGCTAATGTTTCCAAAAATACTTTCTGTCTTGGGAAACAATGGAAAGGTGTTTTCTTTCCTTTAGAAGCATTAAACGTGCTTAAATATTTCTCAATAAAATAAATTCTTGATTTGTCTTGAAATGACTTAATATATTCGGCAGCCATTTCATTTGCATCTATAATCATAACTCTATCTAATTTTATATTTAGTCTTTAAATAATCATTATTTTGATAAATTTTAGAAAAAATCCCTTTTCTATATTGATAATAATTTTTCGTAACCCAATCTACAACATAAGAAATATCATCATTTGAATATAAAAGTCTATTATTTTTCCCTAACACATACCAACATTCAGTGAATCCACGATGATTTTCATATGCTTCATAATCATCTGATTTATTAAAGTTTTTTAAATAGCCATCGTCTATTGAGCCATAATATATTGGTACTATGTTTTTAGCACTTGGTCCCCAGAATATTACTTGATTTTGTTCATCTCCTTGGTGATATGCTTCAACACCATTTGCTTGAAACATAACAGCAGCTGAATCCTCATTTAAATAGCCTAAATAATATTCGGCATCAGTATTTGTTGCTTCATTGGCGATAAAAGCAAAATTATAACCCTCTTCATCATAATCTCTACCATGTGTAACAAGTAAATTGTCAAACTCTGTTGTACCCCTTATGAAACCATTTATTGCAATATTTTCAGCATCAGTTTTATTTGTAAAGTGTATTAACCATTGTTTATTAGTATGTATATCTTTTTTATAGTCGAATAAAGCTCTTCCATTTTGATTGTATCTAAATGCCATAGTTCCATAATCACTTACAAATTCTTTTTTGAGATTATCGTATCTAAGTAATATTTCTTTAAGGTCATCTAATGTTGTGTTCCCATAAACATAATCACGAAACATCTCAAATTCATCATCAGTAATTTTATTTCTATTTTGATATAAAAATTTAGGTATTTCATTCTTATATTTGTCAATGACATAGTTTACAGTTTCATTATCATTATATGTAAAATAATTTTTCAACGGCATACCGTGTGCATTATCCAAGTATTCATTTTCTTGATTTTCCTCAATATTATCTTCTTCTTGAATTGTATAATTATCTAAATCGTCAGCTGTTAAATACCCATCTGTTATTAATGACGAATCAACATTTTTTTGATTAATATTGTCTATAAAACTTTGATAATCAATACTATTTTCTATTTTTGAAATTAAATTATTAAGTAATTCTTCACCTTTTTTAGTTTTGGCTAAAAGTTCTTTACACTTATTAAAAAAATATGTTGTATCTAATGAACAAAACTTAGAAAAGAATAATGGGATTACATTTGGTATTATATTATCTTTGCCAAACATCTTTAGCCACAAACTTTCCCCAAACCTAATATCCCATGGCTCAGCCATTGTAAAATCGGCTCTCTTGATTATCATTTGTGCTTTTGCATTATCTTCAGGTAAACCATGTGAAGAAAATAATTCCATAAATCCTCTAATAGTTTCTTTTAAAAGATATGGGAATATAATTCCTTGTGCTTTAATATCAGTCTTATTGTCACCATGCCCTAAATGAACTGCCACATATGATACGAGATGTGGGTTTTTCTTATCAATCTTTTCTTTTTTAATAAATGTTAAATAATCATTTAATGTATTGACTTTTTTATAATCATCTAATAAATCAAGTAAGTTATGCTCTTCAAAAAAATTATAATAATATGTTTCATATCTTGAAGCAATCATTGAATAACCTTGTATTAAACAATCAATAAAACGCCTTTGTTGTACAATGTTGTCTAATTGACTAATTTCATCTACATCAGAAAATGTATAAGAATCATCCCCACCATCGTTATCTTCTGGTAATATTCTTAACGCATTTTTAGGGATAATTTTATCTACCAATTCACATTTTAAATTAATTGTATCATTTGGAATAGCAAATAATTCTGTTACAACATTATAAACAAGTTTATTTAATTGTGGTCTTATTGCTTTTTCTTTTTTAATAATTTCAAGCGTTAATTTAGATAATAAAGTTTCAACTTCTTCTTCATTTAATGGTAAATTTAACCTATTAATATCATCAATTAACTCTGAATATCTTTCTTTTAAAATCTTATAATCAAATGAATAATCATGTGAAGGTGGAAAGGCAGGTGAATCACCTAAAGATGTATTATGCTCTTTTACTGATTTATAAACATATTCAGGTAATTTATTGTCATTTATAGATTCTTTTAATTTAATAATACTATTTTCATTTAAAATGATTTTCTTCATATTATAGATTTCTTAAAAAATTATCTAATTCTTTCTTAGTAAAATTAATACATTCGCTTGTTAATTCTGCTTTAACCACAGCATTACCCTTATCAACAGCAGCTGCAACTTGTGGATTTGATTTCATTGCTTTATTAAGCGTGTTAGATAAATCAATACCATCTTTTGCATCAATATTAATTTTAGTTACTTCACTTGATTTATTTTTATCAGCGTATGTTGTTGGATTAAATACATAAGTATTAGCATTAGGCACTTTAGACTTTGCACTATTAACATCACTGGCTAAGTTAGGAGAGCCTGCTTGTGAAGATATAGGGTCTACATTAACTTCTTTACCACCATTATCAAAGGAATCTGATTGTATATTAATTTCATTTTCTTTAAGTCTTATTTGTCTTTTTTCAAAAATTTTTTTCATAACTAAAACTAAATTTTATTTATAAATATTTATGACAATAAAAAAGGTGGTCTTTAGTTAAGACCACCTTTGCTTTATCTACCACTAATAAAAGGATTTTTTAAATTTAAATTTTTATTAGCTATCTTTTTTTCGTTACGTTTAATTCCTTTTTCACCGATTCTATCATTCATATCAAAATCACTTATAATCCCATTAGTAATTTCATTTACCAAATGGTCAATAGACATTTTTGATTCCATTTGATTTTTATCATCGGTTTCAGAATCATCGTCTTGCATACTTTTCATATACTTAATAGCTGCACTTTTCTTTTCGATTGGTAAACTATTGTATATTTCTATGCCTTCATCATTGTCTTCTTCTGTACCATCACCATCTTCAAGTTTGTCGTTATCATTGTCATCCATTGGTGGTAAGTCTTCATTATCATTACCAAATGGAGGCATTTCATTCATTTCACCACCCAAACTATCTTCTGGTTGTAAGTCTAAATCAGACATACTGTCCTGTTTTGGTACACCTGTATTAAGTACATACTTTTCAGTTATCGTATTCTTTTTTTTCCCAAATGACGTAAAATAGATTCAACAATAGCATCTTCTAATTTTTTAGTATCAATTGAGAATGGTTTACCATCACCAATCTTTTTACCAAAAGGTTCAGTGCTACGTGCAGATTCATCATTCATATCATAATAATCTGGCATTTCTTCCATATCACTATTAGGTAATGACATTACCTTCTTTTGGTAAGCAGGATGTTGACCGAAATCATGTAATTCATCTTCATTTACATTGCGTCTACGTTTAGTTTCTCTCATCTTCATTTGTCTATAAGAACGAGATTCATAAACTTTATAACCCCTACGATTTACATTTTCAAAAGCTAAATCATCATCACCATCTTCATCACCATTATCGTCAAGCTCTCCATATAAATCATCATCGCTATATTTTTCAGTATCAACAGTAGGTTCATCAGCACCAACAGCATTTAATACTGCATCAAGTTTAGCAGATAAATCTGAAATTTGATTTTGTAAATCATGTAACTCTGGGTCAGTATCATTATCGTCTTCGACATCGTCAGTTTCTTCGCTATCAGCTGTATCTAAATCGTCATCACCATCTAAATCTGTTTCTACATCATCAACTTCACCATCTAAGTCTGAATCTAAACCATCTTCTGTATCTAAATCAGTGTCAAAGCCTTCTTCATCTTCTTCTTCTAAATCAGCGTCAGCATTCATGTCTTCAATTTCTTCTTTCAATGGGTCAGAAACTTCATCATCAAAAGGTTGACCATCTCCAACTTCATTAGTTCCATCATTAGGTTTGTTTTGATTCTCACCGTTATCAATAGCAAGACTTTCACCTTCTTCTGTTACAACGTCTTTCTTTTCATCAAATGGCTGACTGTCACCAATTTCGGTATCATTTGACTTATCCATATAATCATCAGACATTGTGCCTTTTGCATCTGTACCAGTTTCATGCCATGCTAAAGGTTCTGCTTCTTCTTTAATATCAGCATTCTTATAACCCTTATTAGCTTTTTTAGCATCACCTGGCTTTTCATGGTCTTTATCAACATTCTTAAATGAATCTTTTGGTTTCTTAGCATCTTCAAAGTCATAACCATCTTCTTTGCATTCAGAACCTTTACAATTATTAATAGGAGTAAGATGTTGTTCTTTTTTCTCATTAATACGTGTAGCATTTAACATAATTTGACGTTCACGATAAATTTCTTTTCTCATTTTATCGGTAGCCTCAACAGTTAATTCTTCTTGTTTATTAGGATTCCAAGATTCTATAATAACTTTTTTATCAGGAGTATTAGCTTCATTAATTGACATCATTTTAAGGTCAAATTGTTTCTGAGCTTCTGCAAAACTGGTATATTCGTAGTTTTTTCTGTTTCTAAAACCACCAATATATTCAAAATTCTCTGATAATTTACCTTTTTTATTAGGAGATGTTTTAATATAGTATTTGCTGCCTTCACGTACAATACCATACAATTTACCATCAGCTGCAATTTTTTCGTATTCAACGCCAGTATATGAAACTTTCTTTCCTTCGTTGATGCCAAATTTCATAAGACTTCTCATTCTTGAAAGTTGGCTATTTACGTCATTACTATTGTTCATAATTATTTTATTAATATATATTAATTTTTATTTTTTATTATAAATATTTTTTATTATTTAAAAATTAAGTCATTAGCCTATATCATCGTTTGTTCCTGACATATTATCTCTTCCCCTTGTATCAAAATCAGCTTGAAATAATCTACTTGTAAACTTATCTAATGCTCTAATATAGACAATCGACCCTGGTTTTAATTTACTTTCATCATATTGAACACATATCACGAAATTAATCCCTATATAAGAAGATAATTTTTCATCATAATAAGTAAAATATTTTTTACCATTTTCCTTACTTGTCATTAAAGTGCCATTATTTACTAAAAAATTAATTAGAGTATCTCTCTCTTCAGCCCATCTTTTTGCATAGGGATTATGTTCAGCATTTCCATCAGCTACGACTTCTTCACAAAATAATTTTAAATGATTTTCGTTAACAATTATCTTTTTCATCAGTCTATACTGTTTAATTTGTCGTATAATTTACTTGAAATACCCCATAATTTATCAAGATATTCAGTTCTTCTTAATACCTTATATATAATATTATAAGGGTCACTTTCACCGCCCCTTTTAAGACCATATTTACGCATCTTTTTAATTTTCATTAAAAGATTATGCGCCTTTATGCCAAGTTTTCTTAATTTAGCGTCATCATCTGTACTATTTAGAAGATTCTCATAATCATCTATCTTAGTCATTATATTGGCAGATTTTTCTTTAATTTCATACTTATTCAAGCCAATAGGATTAATGTCATTAGCCGAAGGTTCTTTTATCCAAGAATTTTTTTCAAGGTCATATAAACCACCTGATTGAGTTTTAGCATTAATATCTTCTACATATAGCTCTACAGGAAAACCGTAAATTTTTAAATTATCATGTTCACTATTCCATTCGTTCTTTTTCGCATCAAAATATTGTTGTACGAAATCAACTCTTTCATCTATATCAGAAAAATCAACTACTAAATGTAAATCAATATCAGAAAATTTAGACCAATTAAAATTACAAATAGAGCCTGTTAAATGTATTCCTTTTAATTTAACCCAATTTAAATTACAAGTGTCCCAAAAATCATCAGAAATATCTAATAATTTAAGTCTTACACGTGAATTTATTTTACTACCTTTCCAAATCTTTGGTGCTAAATGATTTTCTTTTTTAAATGAACTTAAATTAATTTCTGAAGAATCAACTTCTAATTCTTGATTTTCTTCAATATGAAAATAATCACTATTACCATCATTACATTCACTGCCAATAGTACTTTTATCGTTTAAACTTTTATTTTCAAATAAATTATTTTTTAAACGTAAAAATCTTTTTTCAGGTAATATTATTTTCATTGAATTAATTTTGTGTATTTTGGTTATTTATTGTATCATCATCAGTGATTAATTTTAATGTTGGCTTTGTCCCACATAAACAAGTAGGTGCTAATAATTCTTCTTCTTTAACACCATTTTCACTAACAAATGATTCTTGCTCAGTATATTTTATTTCTTCTTTTTTAGTTTTTTCTTTATCATATTCAAAACCATCTTGAACTGCTAATGGTACAAATTCTTCAGATGTATCATAACCATAAGAATCATATCCTTTATAAAGTTTATATGACATAATATTTTTTTTTATTTTTTCGTTTTATTTATATATAAATATTATACTTAATGAAAAAGAATATTATAATAAATGAATCATCTTTTAAAGTTCTAACAAATTATATTTTAAATGAAACAAAATATGATAAGAACATAAGAGACGCTGAAATGAGATTTAATAAATATAGTAGTATAGGGAATGATTATTTCAAAAATCCAAAATTAAACGATGATGTTAAATTAAATGATAGAGCAACGTATGATGAATCTTTAAAAAAAGAAATGTATGATATTGTTGAAACAATATATTCTGTTTATGAAAAAATATCACATAATTTAGGCGCATTATATTCAAGTGCAACAAATGAAGACCCTAAAAATAACGAAAAAGTTGTTTATCAAAAAAATAAATGGATGCACCCAACTACATTTTATGTTGAAGATGATATAGCAAATGCTAAATTATCAGATAAAAAAGATTTTTTATATAGATGTAGATGCTACTATACTCTTATTCTAAGAATATATAATGGAGGTGTACCTGTATGGGCTAATCTCTTTTTTAATCCTAAATATAAAGCTGCTAAATCTGACTTTATAAAATGCAATCAAATATCAACAGGTAAATTGGCACGAATAAGTGTTGGAGTTTTAGATAAAGAAACAAACACTTATCCTGAAGGTTCAATTAATTGGATTCGCAATAAAAGAGCTAATTCTGCTATAGAAAATACATACGGTCAAAATGCCCCTATTTTAAATAAAGATTTTCAGCCTTCAACATTTGGGCAAGAACAATATTTAAAATTGATACCTACTAAAGAAAAAAGTGCCATAATGCAATGGTTCATTAAAGCGCAAAAAGACCCAAGTATGTATGAAGAATATATAATTAATGACCAACAACAAGTAAAAAATAATAACGGAAAACGTTCATTTGGTGTTCGTCATAAATAATAAAAAATGTGAGACTTAATTAGCCTCACATTTTTTTATCCTACGCTTAATGGTGCTGATATTTTTCCATCAGATTTATAATTTGTTATGTTAAAATCTTCATATTTAAAATCATCAATAGAATCTATTTTTCTATTAAAAGTTAATGTTGGCAAAGTATCACTGCCAAGTCTTTTTAATTGCTCATTAATAGCATCCATGTGATTTAAATAAATATGTGTGTCACCTAAATCCCCTATTAATTCATCAGGTATCATACCAACTATTTCAGCTATCATATAAGTTAAAGCAGCATAAGATGCAATATTAAATGGTAAACCTAAAAAAGTATCAACACTTCTTTGAGACCACTTACAACTCAAACCATAATTAGGTAATAATTTCAATTCATTTTCATTAACAGTTTTTGTATTATGTATTGTACAATAATACTTTTTTTTATCATTTATTGTTAATTTTCTAACATAAAATTGAAACATAACATGACATGGTGGTAAAGCCATTTTATCTAAATCAGATGGATTATATGCAACACATAATAATCTTCTGTCATTTGGATTCTTTTTTAATGTATCAATGATATTTTTAATTTGGTCAACACCGCTACCACCAAAGTTTCTCCATTGATAACCATATACAGGTCCTAAATCACCAAATTTATATTCATTTATCTTTACATCAAAGTTATTTTCATTCTTTACGTATTTTATAACTTCATTATTAAATGTTTTTTCAATAAATTCGTCTTTAGATAATTTAGTTAATATAAAATGGTTATTGTTTAATTTATTATTAGCAACAACGATATTACAATAATGTCTGTAAGCATCAGAATCCCATATATGCACATTTTTTTCTATTAATGGTTTAATATTGGTAGAACCGCTTAGAAACCATAATAATTCTTCAATAATACCACGATAAAACATTTTTTTAGTGGTTAATAATGGAAAACCATCTTTTAAGTCTATTCTAATAGTTCTTGAAAAAACAGATTTAACCCTACCACTACGTGTTTCCTTCTCAACACCATTGTATAATATGTTATACAATAAATCTAAATAATCTTTATCTACTTTATTCATCTAATTTTTTCTCCAAAACTTGTTTAACAAATGATTGAATCATTTCATTATTGCCAATAAAATTACCTTTTCCGTGGATGCAATGTTTATAGCAATTTTTATTTTCACTTTTGTCAATTTCATCTATCCATTCATTCCAATTTTTATCAATCTTCATAATAAAATCTCTATTATTATGTCTGATAACATAATTCTCTAAAAATTCATTACGTCTATCTTTTGATGGATAAAATAAATCGAAATTAATATTCTCACGTTCAAGAGCATCCCTCACTTCTTTATGTGACGATATAAAGATAATATCATTATCTTTAATATTATTCTTTATATGTTCAATGTAATTACTTGGAAAGTCTGATTTGTCAAATTTACTTGAATCAGAATCAAGAACTTTTATTTTATCTTTTAATTCATTAAACGCATAACTTTTTCCCATGCCAGGGAATGCAGAAACTAAAATAGCACTCATTTTATTCTTATATTCTTTTTTATAAAACAATTATTATAGGTATCAGTATAGTTTAAATTTAATAATTTTTTACCGTTATCATCTTCATTTATCAAATCAACATAAAACACACCATTAGTTGTCAAACAACTATTTAACCGATGTACACGTATTTTATTGACCCAATCATTTAACCATTCTTCAATGCCGTTCATTAATTAATATTTTTTTCTCACTTGATAACCAATACATTCAAGAACTTTTTTAATTCCATCTTCGTATTTGGTTTCATTTATATTAAGTTCACATAAAAGTTTATCTTCGTTATTGAAAACTTTTATAATATTATCATCGCATTTTTCGATTTCAATACCATTACCTGTCCTAAATGAAAATTCTTCATTAATTTTATCAATGTCAGCATTTTCTAATTTCTCATATTCATAACCTTTAGATTTAATGAATTTGTTTAATGCCTTTCCTTGTGAAGTATTTTCACGAAATAGTAAATAATCCTGAACGTTTACTTTATTATATTGATATTGAGTGCCATTTGCAAATACAATTTTAACAGTTTTCAATTCGCCATCTTTATCAATACATTCCGAATAATTTATGTTAGAACTATTATACCAACACTTATCAATATCTTTAGAATAATAATTAAAAATTTTACTCATTGTTATGTTTTATTTATTATGACACAAATATATTAAAAATAATTAAATAACAATAATAAATTGATATTTTTTTGTTAAAAAACTTGTTTGATTTAATCAATAATTTTATTATATTTTATATAAATTAGTGAAATTATGAGTTTTAAAAATGATGGTATTTATACGCAAGAATTAAACAGTGTGCTTAATTATATGGTTGATATTCTTGTTAATGAATTTCCAACTGATTTATTTACATCTGAATTTTTAATGGTGTCTATTTTTGACATTAAAAATTGTCATGCAAATATGATTCTTGATAATTGTTTAATGTCTAATAACATGGAAGAATTAAAAGAAATTTACATTTCAGTATTAAAGGAAAACATAACCCCTAATATTAATAAAATTGATAAAGGAAATATTATATTTGATGACGAATTAAATGAAATATTGAATAAGGCTGAAATTGAAAGAGATAAAACCAATTCAAAATTAATTGGTACTGAACATGTTTTATTATCAATTTTAAATCCTAAAAATAAGTTTAAAGTCAAAGATGTTTTTAATACTGTAGGTATTGAATATCAATTTATATATGATAAATGTTTAGAAAATAAGCCGAAAAGACCAAAGCAAATAAAAAGTAAAACATTGAAAAATAAAAAAGATATATTAAAATCAGCAGCATTCCCTTTGAAAAGCGATGTAAACGCTACATTGGTAGGAAGTAAAAATGAATTTATTCCAAAATATACCATTAATTTAAATCAATTAGTGAAAGATAAAAAAATAGATAAACTAATTGGTCGACAACGTGAAATGAATGAAATCATTAAAGTTTTAGGCAGAAGAAAAAAGAACAATGTAATACTTGTAGGTAACGGTGGAGTTGGTAAAACAAGTATTATCAATGGTTTGGCTTATAACATTGTTAATAATAACGTTCCAAGTTTGTTAGAAGATAAAGAAATTCTAATGATTGACGTAATGTCTCTTGTATCAGGCACTCATTTTAGAGGTATGTTTGAAGAACGAGTTAAGGGTTTATTTGATGAATTAAAGAACTCTAAAAAATATATCCTCTTTTTTGATGATATGCAAAATGTATTGAAAACAGGTACAAAAGAAAAAGATACTGATTTATCTGGTATGATTGGTGACATTTTATCTGAAGGTGATGTTAGAATTATTGGTACAACAACATTTAAAGATTATAGGAATGCTATTGAAACTAACACTTCTATTTCAAGAAAACTTCAAAAGATAGTAATAGAAGCCCCAAATCAAAAAGAAAGCATTGATATTTTGCTTAAATCAAAAAAATATTATGAAGATTACCATAATGTTAAATATTCAGATGAAGCAATAACAAGAGCAGTGGAACTTGCTGATAGATATATTACTGATAGATGTTTACCTGACTCTGCCTTTGACATAATTGATTTAGCAGGTGCAGCAACAAATATTAAAGAAAAAGAACCTTCTGAAATTGTCCAATTGCGTAAACGTTTGTCTGAAATTGAAGAAGAAAAAAATAAATCGTTAAATAATGGTGATTTTGAAAAGATTGATGAATTTAATGCAGAGGAAAATAAAATTAATGCAGAACTTTCAGATTTTAAACGTAAGGTAAATTCAGAAAAATCAAAACATACAATTATTGGAGAAGAAGATATTGCAAAAACTGTTTCTGATTTAACTAATATTCCTGTCACTAAAATGACATTAAATGAGAAGAAAAAAATTGCGCATATTGATGAAATTCTTAAAAATAGTGTAATCGGTCAAGATGAGGCTATTAATGCAATTTGTAAAGTTATTAAACGAAACAAAGTTGGCTTAGGTGATAAGAAAAAAACTAAATCAAACATTTTAATGGTAGGGGGTTCAGGTTGTGGCAAAACTTTAATTGCTAAAAAATTAGCTGAAGAGATATTTGGAAGTGAAAGTGCTTTAGTTAGAATTGATATGTCTGAATATTCTGAAAAAAATTCTGTTGCTAAATTAACAGGTGCAGCACCTGGTTATGTAGGTTACGAAAATGGTGGTCAATTAACAGAAGCAATTAAAAACAAACAACATTGCGTTTTATTGTTTGATGAAATCGAAAAGGCTGACCAAGAAGTTTATAATCTTTTCTTACAATTATTTGATGAAGGTAGATTAACTGATTCGAGTGGGCAGATTGTTAATTTCAAAAATGTAATTGTTCTAATGACATCTAATGTTGGTGCAAAACAAGCATCTGATTTGGGTAATGGTGTCGGTTTTAATACTGACAAAACAGCTAATCAAAAGTCTATTATTGAAAAGTCATTAAAAAAGAAGTTTACTCCTGAATTTTTAAATAGAATTGATAAGATAGTTTATTTTAATAATTTAACTGATGATAATTTAAATTCTATTGTTAAACTTGAAGTTGAGAAACTAAACAAAAGATTAAATGAAATTCATTATAGTTTAAATTGCGATGCAAATGTGATTAATTTTATACAATCAAAAGCTATTGAACAAAAAGAATATGGTGCAAGACCTATAATTCGTTTAGTTCAAGATAATATAGAAGATAAAATTACTGATTTATTATTGGAAAATGATTATAAACAAGATTATGTTTTCAATGCTACGTTTAAAAATAATGAAGTTGTTATAAATTAAAATTCTCATAATTTTCAAATATATTACAATCAAAAGGAGGGTCGTTTTTTTAAACTACCCTCTTTTTTTATCATTTTGTTTTTTAAAAAAATAATTGTATATTTGATAATAATAAAAATCTTTAAACCATATATTATAATAATTTCAATGGTTTTATTCATATTTATATAATATGAAGAAAATAATAATTAATGAAAATAAACGTGATTTACTTTTTTCAGTTATACTAAATGAATCATTAACTGATGGAGATAAATCAGATAAAGTGCTTCAAATTAAAGATTTTCTTGATTCTAATTTTTCAAAGGCAAATAGTGATACAGAATCATTTGATGAAAATGGTAACAGAAAGGTTAAGTCATTTGCTGCATTACTTGATAGTTCAAAAAATGTATTAAAGTTAATGACTGATAAACAACTATTTGATTTACTACAAGAGAAATTTAAGAAAATATTACCTAATAGTAATTCTTCTGAAAGAAATGTGAGAGATAATTTTTTAAAGAAAGTATTAATCGCATGGTATAATGATAGAATTACTAAAGTAGGCTCAATTTTGGAACAGTAATTATTAATAATAAGTGATTAAGCTACGGAGACTCGTTCTCACATATACCGTAGTGTATGAATTATATTCATAAATCACAAATAAAATTTTATGTAATGAGAGATTTTAAAAAGTATTTTTTATGTTTTAGTATGTTACTTACATTTAGTTTAAGTTCATACGGTAACGGAAAAGAAATTAAAAAAGAAACAACAACAAAGGTTGAGAATGTAGAATTTCATCAATCTAAATGGGAAAAAATCATGGATGCAATCATACGTATAGAAAGTGGTGGCAAACATGATGCAAAAAATGGTAGTTCTTTAGGAGTACTACAAATAACACCAATTTGCGTAGCTGAATGTAACAATATTTTGAAACGCAAAGGTATTAATAAACGTTTCACATTAGCTGATAGATTAAGCCCTAATAAATCAAAAGAAATGTTTATGATTATAATGAAGGCACACAAAAAATCAGGTTCAGCAAAGGAAGCATGCGGTATTTGGAGTGGTGGTGGTCGTGGTGTAAGACCATCATATTGGAAAAAGTTTTTGAAATTTTACAAAGGTTAAACATATAAGAAGGTTGGTTTATTTTATCCAACCTTCTTTTTTAAATACTTCTTTAATACCTATTTCTATTTGGTCTTCTAACCAATTAATTCGTTTATTCATTATCCCCTTAACTTGTTTAAATAACATTTCTGATGGCACATTATCATAATTTATATTTAACATTTTTGCTGCATAAGATAACTCATCAGTATTTGTTACATCCATTGTTAAAGCTGAAATACTTTTTCTAAATAAAGAAATCTTACTTGCTCTTTCTACCATATTTTTAAGTCTATCAATATTATCAAATAAAGAACTTTCTTCATTATAAAAGAATTTATTAGTATTTATTAATTGCTTAGCTAATTCTATACTTTGTTGTATTCTTGCTTGTATTTCGCTTGCATTAGTTAAGAAGATTGCGTAATCAATTATTTCATTAAATTTATTTGTTACATTTGTATCATAATAATTCTCATGCTGAGCATCACACCAATCTAATACATGTGTTAATTCATGTACAAACGTTTCTCTAACTTTATTTAATGTATTTAATTTTTTGGGGTTAAATACGATAATAGCTTCATAATCATTATCATTTGCAGGTGAAAACATACCATAATCATCTTCATTTTCTGAATCGAAACACAATGTCAATAAGGTAAATTGTAATCCAAACCACCCTACTTTCTTATCAAAGTTTTTAATCTCAATTCTATTATCCCAATATGTATCAAAATCACCATCTAAACCGATGCCACTATTATAAAAATATTCTATCATTTGAAATACTTTGGGAGCATAAATATCTACTAATTTATACGCTTCACTATTAAGTGACCTTTGGATATTTCTTGGGTCTCTCAAAGTTTCATTTATAACATTTTTAACAACATCTTTTATACTCATAATAAATTGTTTTTTGAAAATACATTTTTTATAGCTTCATTTATAATATTTTTCAACTCATTTTCGTTTAAACTATATTTTACATCGCCATTTGATAAAATATATTTCTCATTTAATTTGTTACGTAAACGTGAAGCTAACATTTTCTTCTCAATATCATTTTTCTTCATGTTAAATATATTTATATTATAAATATAAGTAATATATAATAAAGCATAAACTAAAATGGTAAAAATAATTCGTTTAACGGAAAATGATTTACATAGAATTATAAAAAATTCAGTTTCACGTATATTAAAAGAAGAAGAAAATAGAAACGTAAAAGATAGTAGTCTTTCTAAATTGACAGATGACGAACTTATTAATGCTTATAAATTAGAAAAAAAACTTCTAAGTGGCAATGTAAACGATGATTTTGTTTACAAATATGGATTTACACCATCTGAAAAAAAGAAATTTGATAAATCGTTATCAGGTCAGCAAGATAAAATGATACAGAAACGTATCACAAAAACAGCAAGTAATAGATTAAAGAAATACGAAACTGCCATGACAGAAAGAGGGTTACTTAATAATAACTCTAATGAAGCTGATGATAATGATAATAATGTTATGCCAAATAAAAATGCTGTTGCAAATAGTTTCGAGTATGCTTCAGCAAGAAGAGTAAAACGTAAGCATACAGAAGAAGAAGTTGAAATGGCAAAACCATTATTAGATGAATTATTTGAAAAAGCTGAAGATTTATATTATAAGTATGGCTCTTATGATGTTGCTAACCGTTTTAAAGAATTATTTAATAATATTAATTTAGCTTTATACGAATATACAGGTAATGACTTTGGTAACATACCAAGTACAACTAATGAATTAGATGAACATCCAACACCACAAGAAGCAGAAAGTGATTTGACTGATTTTAGAATTAATGTAGTGTTCCCTATATATAGAAAATTAAAAAACATTCACATTAAAAACTGTTTAGTTAATTGTTCTTTCGCAACAAAAGAAATTGTAAAGGTTCTTTCTGGCGAAGACGCAAGTGAAGAAGATTTACGTAAAATGCGTATGAGAAAAGAAATGGGAGCAAGAAATGCAGCTTACAAGTTCGATAAAGAACGTTTAAGAATTAATGGTGTTGAAAACGATTTATTATAAATGAAAATGGTTGACAAATTGTCAACCATTTTTTGCTTTCTTCTTAAAATTTTTTAAACCTATCATTTCTCTAAATTATAAAATCCTATTATGAATTTGAGCATCTTCTAATGCATCAAATTGTTCACCATCTTTAGTACTATATACTTTCTTTAAATCAATTTTCCCTAATATTGCCATTATTACACAATTTTTTTTAAATCTTCAATGTTTAACGGATTATCAATCATTTGTTCTTCATTATTATAATTGATAATTAATTTTTTATTAACCATTTTATAAGATTTAATTTTATTTTTATCTAAATTAATTTTCCTATAATTAAAGAAATTATTAGAAATAAATAAGGAATCTAATAAGCTAAAAGGAACATCACATTCATTATTTTTATCAAAATCATTTAATGATTTATCTACAATAATTTTCTTTCTTAATTTATTAGATTTTTCATATTCCATCATAAAATTATCCCATGTCATTGTCAAATATTCTAATGATTTATTATTAATAATAACTTTATCACCAAAATCTTGCCAAATTAACCCTTCTTCAGATGGATGGTGTGATACATTATCTAAATCTGGTTTTACAATAAACCATACGTCACCACCATTATTTTCTATAAATTCCTTTTCATTTTGAAATCTTACGTCATCAATGACATATTTTTCATCTTCTTTTAAAGTCTTTTTAATTTCATTCAAATGCCAATTCATATTAAAAGACCTAATTAAATCTGTACCAATAAATTGAAGCAGCTCCCTAACATTATGAATAAACTTATCATAAATGATATTTTTAACAGTATCTAATGGTATATCTGTCTCTGTAGAGAAAAAATCAACAGCTTCTTTACCTAATGTAATATCAATACTTACTTGTTCATTTTTAAGTCTATCTAATTCTGTTAATGAAATATCTAAAAAGTCAGCACATATCTTTTTTAATGGCTCTGCAAAATATATTTTTTTATAACCATGCTTAACACAAATATCAGATAAAGTGCTTTTTCCGCTTCTCATTCTACCTGCAAATCCTATTATGCTGTAAGCCATACATATTTAACTATTAACATCATCTATTATTTCTTCAAATTGTTTTAAAGTGACATTACCAATAATCTTTCTTAAAACTTTATTGTCTTTTCCAAAAATTATAGTTGTAGGTAAATTTCTGATACTATAAGTAACTGCATCATCTGAACCATCATCTTCAACATCTAAAGACTTAAATTCAATATCTTTATATTTTTCATTTTTGCTTACCTCTTCAAAAATAGGAGCAAAGGCATGACAATGGCTGCACCACGTTGCCCAATAACGATTAATTTTAACAATTTTATTCATTTATTTAATTTTTCTTTTTATAAATTTATTTTTAACTAAACCACCTAAAGTAGGTTTATTATAACCCATACTGATTACATTATTATCTAATGTTTTACTGTTAGCTTTAGGTAAATTTATTTTTTCAGCTTTTTTAACAACCTCTAAAGAATATGTTGTATCGGCAGAAAGATATTTAGGTTTTTTACCTAAAACTTCATCAACCTGTAATTCAATATAATGAAGTCTTTTTTTGCCATTCAAACCATCAAAACTTAAATCCTTAAATTCATCTTCATTTAAAAAACCTAATAAGTTTTTGGCTCTTGTATAAGCAACATACATTAAGTTATATTCTTGTCTAATTTCCCAATCTTTTTTTGCTGACTTCGATGGCATTAATGATTTGCAAGCAATAAAAACTCTGTCAGCTTCAAGACCTTTAGCTTTATGTATTGTTGATAATGCTATTCCATTCTTTTTTCTATCTGAAAAAACTTCTGAAATTCTATCAATCAATTCTTCACTTTTTGTTAAACCTTCAGATAAAACTTCAAGTGCTTTTATCATATCAAGTTTATTACTTATTAAAGACGATTGCATAGCTGTATCAACATCAATATTACTATGTATCATTAAATTGTCTCTGCTGTCAAAAAGATTATTATATAATCTAACAAAGACTCCATCAGATTTTAAATCTTGATTTAATAGTTCTTTCTTAGTGTTCTTAACAATTCGTTTTAAATTATTACCAATATCTTTCCCACGAATAAAACACTTTTTACCATCTTTAATAAATTTGTTATAAATCATCATTAAAGGAGCATTATTTCGACAAAGAACCATATCACCATCAACAACATCTGATATTTCAGCCTCTTCTTTTATAACGCCCTTGCGACCATCATTATTTTCCTCTATCGTAGGCACTAATTGCTTTGCGTATGAGACGATATTATCTGCGCAACGATAACTTATACTAAGAGGCAAAGATAACGTGTTAGGGAGCGATTTAAGGGTATTAAATGAATCAGGGTCTCCACCTGCAAAAGAATACAACATTTGAGAACTATCGCCAAAACAAATAATACGAGTATTTAGTTTTCTACATTTTAACATTAATTCTCTTTGCGCCCTATTTAAATCTTGACACTCATCACAAAATATCCAATCATATTTAAGATAATAAGGTTGGCAAATCAACGCATTAGGTAGCCATACCATATCAGTATAATCTATCGTATCAAGATTTCTTTTACCCCACTCCATTGATTGTATGGCAATAGATTTCTCATCTGCAATTGTATCTATCTCATACCTATCTTCAATAAAAGACAAATCATCAACTGTTTGAAATAAATAATATCTTCCAAAATCAATAAATTTACAGATATTATCAATGTATTTTAAATAATCTTTTTTATTAAATCTATAATATTGAATGCTACTTAATGCCTTCAAATTACTCGTAACAAACGTTCTATATTTAAATTCATCAAGTTTTAACGCCTTATCTTTAAAATTTATATGCAACATTTGTAATCCAAGACCATGCATTGTTAATGAATTTACATTTGTTAATTCTTTTGTTTTTTTTGTCAACACATTAACAATATCTTTATTAAATGCTGTTAATAAAATTTTTTTATCATCACCAATAAAATCAAGGCATTTTAATAATGAAGATGTTTTACCACTACCAGCACATGCTTCAATAATGGCATTCCCTTGACCATTTTTAATAAAATCAAAAATGGCTAATTGATATTTACTCCACTCATATTCTTTTTTCTTACGTTTAGGCATAATTAATTTTTTTATTTAACACAAATTTACAAATTTTTTATTAAAAAACAAAAAAAAAGGTAGAGCAAAAAGCTCTACCTTAAAACAACTTTTAAAAAATATGGAAATTAAACTAATCTACTAATTCTTTCAGCAAGACGAGGGTCTCTTTCTGCTGCGTCAATAATAGCTTCAATCAAGTCTCTGTCGTTACTAATTCTATTAGTTTGATTAGTTGCTTCTGCTTGATGCCCCAATGGTGTAGTTTCACGTACCATAGTAATACCACCACCATTAGTTTGTACAGTTGTTGGTCGCATTCTTCCAAGTTGAACATTATGTCCAGAAACATGATTAGAACTTCGACCATCATCATGTGCCTCTCTTCTGCGAGCAAAACACTCCTCCTTGTGCATAATAAAGTCAATCAAATCTTGACGAGATGCGTTGTCAATATCCAATTCAGTGTCCCACAAATTACGGCAAATGATAGTCTTCAAATCATCAACGCATAAATTGTTATAAGGGTTTTCATTCATTCTTGCAGGTGAATCAGGTCTTGAACCAAAAGGTTGTCTAAACATAGGCTGCTGTCTATTTTCAATTGGTTGCTCATCATCTTCCTCAACATCAGACACCTCTTCATCATTAGTCTCTTCATCAGATTCGTCCTCACAAAAATCAATTGTATTCATAGTTGTAAAGTTAGGACGACCAAAAGGTGTGATAGGCATAGCAGACAATGCAACATCTACTGCAAACATAAGACGAATAATACTTGCAATACTAACACTATCAATGTCTCCATGCAAAACAGCAGCGATTTCCTCTACTGAAACGTCTACTTTTTCACTAAGACCTTCAATAGTCAAATTATTACTATTCATAAGACGCTCAATACGATTTGACAAATCCTCAGATGCTTGGTCCAACCACTCATTTGTCTTACTCTCTAAAAATTCTCTATTCAACATATATTTTAAAATTAAAAAATTAAAAATCTTTTTTTATTTAAATTTTACAGTCCAAATATACTAATGTTTTTTTAAAACAACAAAAAATATACATGAAAAAAACGTTAAAAATTCATATTATAAAAATTATTTCTAATATCAATTAGTATATCATTAATCAAATCTTGATTAATATGCTCAGATAATGTTGAATTTTCAATTGTTTTATCCAATTCTTCCTTTTTTTTGAGAACTATTTCCATTAATTCGTCATATTCAAATTTATGATTACGAATATCCATAAGAAAATCTCTATCACCTGCTTTACGCCTATCAAGAATAACTCCCTTACCTTCAGCTATTTCTTGACCCATGGTCATAAGACGCATACAATGCATCATATTTTTGGAATCATAATTTTGTTTTAAATTACTTTCATATCGTGTCTGATTCCTAAATTTAACCCATTTTTGGTAATCTTTATAATCCACACAATGTTTACGATAACCATTCTCATTATATGAAAAATAACAAATAGGCTTTTCACCCTTAGAAACAGATGATAATCTTAATTCGTTTGAATTTTCAGAAATAATTCCCCTATAATGAATTATTTCTTGCTCATCAAACCATTTCATAAGTGATGCTTCAGAAGTTTCATCTAATGATAAATGATAAAATTCTATAATAAATTTCACCATATTATATTTATGAGATAATTCTAAATCTTTTTCCAATAAAACTTTTTCATCTTCTGTTTTAGCATTCTTTAGCTTAGATACAATTTCACTTGTATTTTTAATTTGTTCATCTACAGAAAAATAATTCAATAAATCATCATAAGTTATTTTTTCAATTTGAAAGAAATTTCCCCAATCATAATAAACCCCATAAACATTTTGCATATTTGGTATTTTTACCAAGCCACAATATTCTTGTTTTAAATTACGATATTCAAGCCAATTAATAGTTTTGGTACTACCTTGATTGAAAAAAGTATAGCAAAAATCAAGTGGTTTTAATCTTTCCTTAATTGGATTTACTATTTTTTTATTTAACCCACGTGCTTTCTTTATTTGCTCAATTGCGTATGCAATGAAAGGTTTGAAGCAATCCTTTGTAATAAATTGTTCCTTATTTTCAAATAATGGAGAAAGTGATTTATGAGGTTTTAATATTTGCTTATCTTCAGGAACAAACAATGCTTCCAAAACAGTAGCATTTGACTTTATTAACATTTGGCAAAACTTATCAATTTCATACCAATTAACATCACAACGTTCATCTGAAACTTGATTAACATATCGTGAAGATAACCCCAATATGGTATTTTTAGAAGCAATAAATAAGCCACCCTCATCAATATCTGATGTTGGTGTATTTAGCCCATATAAAGTACTACCACGTGTATATTTATATAGCAATCTACCTTCTTCTTCAATAGTTTTAAAATTTTCCATATTTTTTATTTATTATTTTATCTGCCGTAATATAATAAAAAAACGATAAACCCAAATAGAGTTTACCGTTAAAAAATATTAAATATCAACAACTTTTTAGAACCAATGTGTCTCACCAATCAAATCCACACCAAATACAGGTCCATCTTCAATTCTCTTGCGAATTGCCTTAACCTTGTGGATTGGAGCATCACTCTTCTTTTCCATACCACGAGCAACACAATCTTCACCTGCATCTACAAAGCGGTCAAATGCTGCATGGTCTGATTCAAACTGCCAACGCTTATCATAGTCTTCAGCACGTGGCTCATCAATCTCGAAACCTGCTCCAAAACGCAATGCTTCATTGGCAGGTGTACCTGCAATACCCCACTCAGGTAGAGGTTGTTTCTTTGAGCAACACTTGTCAAAAGTAGTTGTTGGCTCAGAAAAACGTTCCCAAACAAACTCTTCACGAGGTTCGGTGTCAACGCAGCAACGATGAGATGCTCTACAATTGCATTGCTTTGGTTCTTCTCTCTTTGTTTCAAACATATCTAAAAGTGTTGAGAACAAATCAGAATCATTAAATGTAATCTTTACTTCCATAACATTTTAAATTAAATTTTTATACTATAAATCAATTATTTTTTTTTTCTAATGCAAATATATGACTAATATTTCTTAAAAACAAATTTTATATGGATTTTTTTTATTTTATTTTCGCAATCACATTAAATAAAAAAAGTTAACCGTATATAAAATTCTAATAAAATTATTACTTTATCATATTTTATTTCTTGCTTCAACCTATCACTACTTTTTAGTACATTATCTTGCGATAATCAGTCATCCATAGTTGGATAATCCACAAGCGTAAATTCGGTAGTACGGCTACCTATTATTTTTTTATCTTTAATTTATTATTCTTTCACCCTCATGTAAGATGTTCACGGATGCATTCAAATCTCTGTCAAGATGTGTGCCACAATTAGGACAAGTCCACTTTCTATCACTTAATTTCAAATCTCGTTTCTTATAACCACATGTAGAACAAGTCTTACTTGAAGGGTAGAATCTATCAACAAATACTACTTTCTTATAGTTATTTCTTGCTTTGTCAACAAGTATTTGTCTGAACTTATATAATCCAATCTCATGTATTGCTTTTGAAAGATGATGATTTTTCAACATTCCTCTTACATTCAAGTCTTCCATAAACACTGTGTCATAATAAGTAAGCAGTTCATTAACAACACTATGTATGTAATATTTCTTTTGATTGATAACTCTTTCAAATGTCTTTGCAATTTTAATACGTTGTCTATTTCTATTATTAGAACCTTTCTGCTTCTTAGATAATTGTCTTTGTAGTTTTGCAATCTTATTCTCTTGCTTCTTGAAGAAATGTCTATTTTCAAACACCTCTCCATCACTTGTAATTACAAAATCCTTAACTCCAAGGTCAATGCCAACTTGTTTATTTGTTTGTTCAAACTTAATAATTTCTTCTTGTGGCAAATCAACAAGGATTGATAAGAAGTAGTTACCACTCTTGGTTTTCGATAAGGTTGCACTTCTTATCTTGCCCTTGTATCTCTGCAAACGTTTATGATATAAATCTGAACATCTGAATTTAATATCTTTTAAAGGTTGTGTTAATGTTATCTTTCTATCATTGAACTTATTTCTTTTTGAAATTGCTCCCAATGGAAACAATGCTGACTGTTTGTCCTTCTTTGTTTTGAATTTTGGGAAACCATTATGCTGCTTAAAGAATCTGTCATAAGCAGTAAGCATTTGTCTTATGGCTTGGTTCATTACCTTCGTATTCTGTTCTTTCAACCAAGCATATTGTTCATTTTTGAGTAATGTTCCATGAAAGTATTTGGATAGTTCGGTAAGTCCTAATGATTTCTTGTTGTCGTTATATGTATTTTGTTTAAGAGCAAACATTTGATTATAAACAAATCTATAACAGCCAAGTACCTTATTAAGTGTTTGTTCTTGTGTCTTGTTTGGATATAACCGTACTTTAATTGCTCTTAACATTTTTCCTTTTATTAACTATATTTATATCTTCTATAATATGCTTTTATCCATTTTTAAATGACATTCGTCACACATAACAAATGTATAAGCCAAAGGTATCACTTATTAGCTTTATAAAAAGTAAAAAAATATTCATAAAAATAAATAAAATTTCATATTCTTAGTTTTTTATTTAACAGTTATCAACCCTAACTTTTTTACTATTTTCTCAATCCAAATTTTCGTTTAGGTCTTACTCTTTTTTCTAAAGGTTCTAATTTATTATCATCATTAACATTTTGGTTTTGTGTTTGAACTTCATTATTGGTATTATCTATAACATCCTTTTCAGCCTTATTATTATATAAAATTAAATCTTTATCTGTTAGTTTTTTAAGATTACCTATTTCATTATTTTTTCCATCATATAAATAAAACTCACCATTATTATTATGTATAGTATATAACTTATTATCTTTCATAACAACAGCAGTATTATTGTTCCATTTATTAGATATTTCATCAAACCAAATATTAGGACTTACTGTCATAGCCATATAGTTATTACCATTATTTATTAAAGGTTTATAAATATAGTTCCATTTCCAATCTTTTCGGTTATCAGTTGTTATATATTGTGACATAGTAACTTTTGGGTTATTAGTTGTACCAACAATACCATAATTACCAAATAAAGTGCTACTAATATATTTAAAAGGCATATCCTTTAATATTTTCCAATATTCAGGTTTTATTGTATCAAATTTAGGATAAAAGAATCTATCCAATCCTAATGCACTTCTAACGTCAACATTATTATTGTTATATTCTTCATACGTTTCTTCAACATCTATCTTTTTAAATGTATGACCACAATCATAACTAACAGCAAAAGGTTCTAAAGCATTATAATCTCTAAAAATAGCTACAAATCCATCACCTGGTCCGTGAAATATTAAACCCCTTATTTTCTTATTAATTCTAACATCATTACATAGATATTTATCTACCATATATGCAGCTTCTCCTCGTTCATACATCTTTCTATATGATAAATCAGATATTTGATTAATAATAGTCCCTTTGTATTTAGAAATCTCATCATATAATCTATAACCTAATATTGATTTTAATTGATTTCTAAATTCCCACATATTATGATAAAGTTCTTTTGCTATTTTTTCATCAAACACAATAAAACCATTAAAAGGATTAGCCTTAGTTGTTTTACATGCAATCATAATTGCAGGTTTTATCCCACCACCCTTGTTGTCTTTTTGACCATAAATTATTCTTCTTGCCATGTAACGTGACGAGCCTCCATCATAATCTAAAGTTGGATTTGGTCTCCCTTGTTCATCTTTAACATTTGCTCTTGGGTCAAAACTTGGATATATGGTTGTATAAATACCAGGTCCATATGAATTAACTGAATTATAATATGATTCCCATCCTGTTTTCAATAATCCACCTTTTAAGTTTGATTCATTTGTCATGTGATAAACATATACAGGACCGCTAACAAAATTACTATTAGGTATGGATTTGTAGTTAAAATTATCTTTATTGTTTCTATCTTCTTTTAATATACTTCTAACAACATTAGCAAATAGTCCCATGGTTTTTCTTATTAGCATCAATTATTCTATTCCACATATTAGTAAATGATTCTTTTATTTCTCGTTGTTCATTTGCTAATTCTTGCGCATCTTTATTTGATTGTAACTGTTGTTTTAATTCAACATCACTTACACCCAAATCATTTAAAAAGTCATTAAATGTAAATACGTCTGATTCCTTTAATATTCTATTTTCTGCCATAAGATACTCTTCTTGTTTTTTTCTCACTGCATTAATTAATACAGCTGTGTTATTTGACATCTGAATAACTTCATTTGGTGTTTCAAAAAAATGAGAAACATTCGCCCATTTCGCAGCAACATCAACCATACCAATATGTAATTCAAGTTCTGTTACACTTACACATATATCCAATTTTGCGCTTTTCTTTTTAGCATTTTTTTCACGGTCAATATTGTCATTGTGGCTATAATATGAAATTAATATATCATTAATGTCATCAGGTTTAGTTTTAATTAAATTAATTGTATCAGCATATATTTTATTATTTCCAACCAAATCAGTTATAGCTTCTAATGTTAATTTAATATTAACTGCATTATCCTTAATATCTAAATCTTTTATTACATTATCAACTTCTTCCTTATTTTTAGTGTTAACAATACCACTTTTTTCATTATCACTCATTAAATCTTGGGCTTTTTGATTAAATTCATGTGAAATATTAGACATTTGTGCTTCTTTTGCAAAATTATTCCAAAGTCGTTGATTTATAACATCAGTATCACTAATATCGTAATAAATAACCTTTCCATAATTGCCATCATTAACCTTTTGATGTTTTGATTTTCTATCAAATGCTCTACCAACACCTTTGTCCATGTTATAAGCATCATTTCGTGTTACACCACCAAATAAATCACTTGCACCTATTTCTCCCATTTCATCACCATTATATCTATAAGGCATTAAGGCAACAAGAGGAGTAGCACCATTTGAAACATATCTACCAATATTTTGCCATTGATTAGCTGTTGCTATCATAGTTGGATTACCTGATTTATTATAATTTAACCACTGTGATATAATCCAAACTGTATTCCTAACACTTAATGCTTGTGTTGCAAGTATGGCTTTTGCACTACCCTTATCAACATTTCCAATATCTTGTTGAGTACTACTTTCATTGTTAGTGACTACTTTAACACTATTTAATAATTTTTGAACTTGTGGACTATGTAAGTTTTCAAAAAAGTTATTAATCATTGAAGTAACATTGTTTCCATTAGCATTTTTCAATGCTTTTCTTGTTCCCTCAACAACTTGTGGAGTGGATTCAACAATTTTTTTATCACTATCACTTATAGTATATTTATAATCCTCTATCATATTAAATAATTCATTTAATATTTCCTTTTCCCCACCTTGACCATCTTCACCAAAGTAATCTTCCTTAAATTCATCCCAATCAATTAAATTATCTTGATTAGGCGTTAAAGTAAAGATAACTCTTACACTACCAGGTATAACGTTACCTTTATTGTCGCTTATAGGTTCAGCTACAAAACCCTCTTCTTTGAAACTGTTAATTATTCTATAAGCATTATCAATATCTAATTGAGTATTGCCTAAGTTAGCATTGAAATATACCTTTTTAGCCTTATCGCTATAATTCATACTAACATGAGCAACCATTTTATTTGGTTTTGCCATATCTCTTTAATATATTAAGTTTATATATAAAAATTATAATTTACTTATAAATATTAAAGAAAAAATAAAAGAGTAGAGTATGAGAAATAATAGTAATTTATCTCTTTACGGTTAATACCATTGGGTGAACTCCAACACCCTCTATCCCATTTGCAAAAGCATTTGGGATTGCTTTTAACATTATGTTATATGAGCCGTTTACGTCTGCATTTATTTCACTACCAGTGTTTGAAACAAACAAACCTCTCTTTATACGTCTACCCATATATTTGTCGTGTTTGCAAATCGTTTCTAAATCCAAGAAGCTACACTTTGACGTATAACTCTCCTCGTTATATATAACATTTATCCCCTCAAGTTCACATTTATATTTCACCATTTCGGAAAATCTCATTATTGGTAGCAGTACAAAGTTCTGATTATTCACTTTGCCGATGTTGATGTCTTGTTTCATGTTAGGGTTCTTACCAATAACTAACGTCCCTATATCCTTTGAAACTAATTGATTCACCAACAATCTACTTGCCTTGTGCAAATAATCGGTCACTTTATTGTTTCGCTTGTCCGTGAGCTTGTATATTCTTTTGCTTGTGTGTCTACCTCCTTTAAGTCTTGATTGATATTGAGCCTTCTTTTTGTTGTAGTATTGATTAATTGATTTGAGTGGTCTTCCATTTATGACCAATGGTGTATCATTAGTGTTGAATGTTAGAGTTGAAAGATTATTCAAACCAAGGTCAATAGATGCTACATTGTTATTCTTTTTGATTTGTTTCTTTTGAGCCTCATAAACAACTTCAATTAAGTAGCAATTTGTTCTTGGAACAACTCTCACCTCTTTAAGGCTGTTGAAGTCCGTTATCTTTGTTGTTATATATATGTCCGTTTGCGATAAACGTAGCTTGCCACTTTTCTTAAATCCCCTTAAACTTATTGCTTGTTTTGGAAATATTGCCACATAGCGTCCACTCACCTTGTCAAGGTATTTTGGTAGTCTATTCTTTACAGTCTTATTTTTAACCAATGCAAAAAATGATTTGAAAATCATATCAACGTGTTTTACCGTTTGGCAAAACACTTTCTTAGGAAGGTAATCATAGCATTCCTGAGTTTTTGTTAGATTATAATTTTCATAATAATTTAGATATTTCTTATGATTGAAATAGTATTGTCTTATATTGTACAATGCTTGATTATAGATGTTTTTTGACTGAAAGCACAACTTATCGCACTCATTGTATAATGGGTGTGTCCTTTTTATATTATGCTTTTCAGTTAAGTACATCTTTTATCAACTTTCAACGAACTCAATTATTTCTTTCTTCGTTTTTTTTCTCCTTAAACCATACATCCTTGCCGAAAATGAATAAATCACAGAAATCAAATCCTTCATTAAATCCTCCTTGTTGTCATCAGTATTGTTTATAACAATTATCTTTTTTCCTTGTTGTTCTAATAATATTTTTATGTAGTTAAAGCCGAAACGTGTTAATCTGTCTTTGTTTTCAACAAGTAGAATGTCCCAATCAGTTCTTTGAAATATCTTATTTAGTACTTTTCTATCATCATTCATACCATATGCTATTTCCTTGTATGAATCCACAAGATTTAGTTTATTCAAAATAGCATAGTTTTCCAATCTTGCTTGTTGTTCTTTTAGAGATTCTTTTCTGTCATTTGAAGACACCCTTGCATAAACAATGGTTCTATCACTAATGCTATCAAGTTTCTTTTTTACTCTTATATGACCAAACTCGTCTTTATAGGCATTTAGTAGTTTTCCTTCTTTAAATTTGTTCCAAAGTGTTCTATATGTTAAGTTATAGTATTCAGCATATTCTCTCAGTGTATAATCTTTCATTGTCATTAAAATATGTTTTACAATATACAAATATCATGTTAAAGTCAAAAAATACTACAAGATGCTATATTTTATTACAAATAGTCAAAAGACTAAATTAATCTACTCTTTTTAACAAATATAATTTAAATAAAAATAACTATCTATGTCCACCAAAAACACTACCACTATTACTTGGTCTGTTTATTGAATTATTATTTCCAAATCCATTGCTATTTGAATTGGGTTCATAACTGCGCATTGGTGTTGATGGTGTCATTATTGGTCTTTCCACTTGACTTCCAAAACTTCTTTGACCGCCAAACTTCGACCTATATTCAGAATAATTTGTATTTGAATTATTAATTACAGTGTTATTTTGATAATAATTATTTCCATTGCTATAATTTGGATAGTTATTATTTTCCCTATAATAATATCTATAGACCCTACCGTATCTATCAGGTCTTCCAAAACCTTGATAGCCTATCCAATTTGGATTTGGTAGCCATGTACTACAATCAGGGAAATAACCTCTACCAAATGATTGATAGTATGGTCTAAAATACCATAAATTGTTATAGTAAAATGGATAATAGTACAAACCGTTGTAATAATAGTAATTTAAATAGCCATGATAATAATAGGGAGTACCATAAGTGATAATAATTTTAACATCAATATTATCAACATTTGCTATTTTATTGTAGCCATAATAACTATCATCATAACTTCTGTTATTATAACCGCTGTAAAAATAAGCGTCACATGAAGTTAATGACAATGTTAAAATTCCAATTAAAAATAATAATATCTTTTTCATAAATTAATTATTTAATTATTATAATAATATTATTTAATAATATATATAATTTATATTAAATTATTAATAATATATTAAATTATAATTCATATATATAAATTTATTTTTAAATAACAAAATATATTATATAAAATATTTAATAAAATATATTATTTATAAAATTCTTGATGTTTATTTCCTGTTTTCAAATATGCTTGATATTTCTTATTTTGCATTTTATTCTGTATATCATATCCATTTGGTGTGGCAAGCGCATATAATAAAACAGACTTATCTATCTCTACACTCACACTTGCCCAACGACCCATATATACACCTTTATCAATGCTTGAAAAATCTATATTTCTTACTTGATTTTTATCAGGGCAAATAACGTGTAAACCGTTGTTCATACTTCTATAAGCATTACTTCCTTTTGTATTCTTACCATCATCAATGATAACTTCTACACCTGCTTTCTTTAACAAATCAATTGTCATTTGAATTTTCTTAGGGTCATCAGAATCAACGTCTACATGACAAATGTCTCTTTCAGGAAACTTCAAATCATCATCTTTTGATTCCCCATAAGCAATTTCTTCCTCATGTCCCCATTCATCCCTATATTTTTCAAGAGATTTATTTTTGTTTCTCATAGCAATATTATCAGGAGTTCTCTTTCCATCTTTTATTCCTTCCAATTTAGGTAATAAAACATTATTAACATAATTGTTTACTTGCTTAGCAGAACGTGGATTTAAATAAAACATTGCTCGTGCATTGAACTTATTACAAATACTCTTAATCTCATTTTCTTTAGATTTTAATTCTTGTGGAGAATGAAACAAATAATAAGTTAAGTAATCAGCAGCATTATGAGAATAAAAGAACTGAGGATTGTCCTTTTGTCTTCTTACTATTTGACAAAAATAAACTTTATCACCATTAGGGTCTTCATTCATCATGCTTGCAATAAGGTCAAAATTATCCACTTCAACCGTACCATCATCATTTACAGTTCTTATTTCATCTTCAATATTTTCAAATAATTTGTTATATTGAGATTCATTTATGTTTATCTTCTTTTTGTTTACTTTTAATCTTATATTAGACTTCTTCATAAATAATTTCATTTATTTACCAATAAATAGTTTAAATGAAATAAAAAATGGAGAACTAACATTCATAGTCCCCCATCATTAACATTTGTTCATTTTTTCTTCTTTCCTTATGTCCTTCACAATATACTCTCGTTTGCGGTACGCAATCAATTGCTTTACTTATTTTCCCTTTCTTTAATAAACGATAAAATTCAGTTGTTTTGAAACCGTGTTCACCACAATTATATATCAATGAGGCAATTCCATCAATTATATTTTGATTTATATAAACATTATTCTTGGAAAGTTCTTTAACAACTCTATTTAATGCAGGGTTAATAAACTCATCCATGTCTTTTTCAAATAACTTATCAGCAGCAGATTTTGTAATCCAATCACCAACCTTTTTTACTCTTAACCACTCAGGGTCATCTTTGTTTATTTTATGACCCCAACCAACAGTTACACCATTAACGTCCCAATACCCTTTAGCTGAAAACTTTTCATGCTCTTTAATAAAATTCATACCATTTTCTGAAATATGTGCAATCTGAATTTTATCATCAATAACTTTCTTATTTACAGTTTTATTTACTTTAACATTATTTGTAATTATTGTTGCTATTTTATTATTTAATTGGTGATTTATTGGTATTGCAGAAATTGTTTCTGTTTTCATTGAAATACCTGCAATATAACAAAATAAGATAAATAAAGAAATGAATGATAAACTTTTGATAATATCATTTCTCTGTTGCTTTATCTTATGCATCCTTATAACTTTAATTGCTGTTGGGTTGTTCTTTACAAGATTATTCATATATTTTTATTTTTTGTTTGTTATGGCTGCAATATAAGAAAAAAAAGTTAAACTAAAAAATATTTATTGTTAAAAAGTTATAAAATATTATGGGATTTTGGAAGATTTTAATTTCAGATAATGAAGCATTAAATAGTAAAAACTTTGCATTAATAGTTTCATCAGTTGTATCAGCTATTGTTGGTATATGTGTTTGTTTTGTCATTTGTTGGGATGTAATACATAATAACTATATAAAAACAGATATGGAAAACATGGGTGTATTTATGCTCTGTATGGGTGGTTATCTTGCAGGTGGTTCTGTTACCAAAGTTTTCCAAGGAAGAAAAAGTGGAAACAAAATTAGACCTTATATAGATAATAATTCTGATGATTCTCAATATGAAGGTGAAGAGTATGACCCATCGTTATATGGTAAAAGCGAAAAAGATAATAATAAAGACGAAAAAAATTAAAAATAAATGGAGTTACATTTTTGTAATTCCATTTTTTTATTTGTATATTTGTATTTGAAATAATTAAAAAAATACTGTATGAATAGAAAAGAAATAATAAATTATTTAATAAAAAAACATGACCCTTGTGATGGTGATTTCTTTCCAACAAAAGAAGAACAAAATTTCCATAAGAAATGTTTGAAAAATGTATATACAGATGAGATGAAAGAAATTATTGAAACATTGTCATCTTTAGAGCGAAAAATAATTGATTCATTTGATAGCCAACTTGTTAATTTAAAAACTGAAGAAGTTGTTGATTTTACTGATTTTATTGAAAGAAAAACTAAAAATATTAGTAAAATGATGGGATTATTCAATAGACAACATTATTGGTTAGCTAATAATCATTGCAAGTATATTGGTCATGGTTATGGACCTTGCCCTTTTCAGAATAATATTGTATATCTATATAAAACAACATTATTAAAAGATAAAGTAAATATATATGAACAGAGAAGAGACACTTATGAATATATCTTTGTGAAAGAAATAACAAAAGATGAATTTAATGAATTTTTAAAATAGTTGAATAAATAGAAAATGGGTGGCTATTTAACCACCCATTACTTTTTTAACACTCACAAGTTATTTTCCCCAAATTGCAATTGCTGCAAGCATTAAAGCTGCTGCGCAAAGAACCCAAAAAAAATAATTTTGAGATACCTTTTTAAAAAAGACACTAACCTTAGAAAATAATTTTTTCATATAATTTTTGTTTTAATATAAATATTTTTTAAAACCCATATCTCCAATTTTATTTATCATATTTTTTAAATAAAATTATATGTTATTTATTCTACTATTGGTTTTATTTTATCAGCAATTTGTCCCCAATCATTATCGGTCTTATATGCTTCCAATAAATTAGGTTGTACATATAATGTTTCTATATTGGTATCACCTATTTCATCAGCTAAATAAGGTAAATTAGTATATAGTCTTGTTTTAGATTTAAACGTAACAGTTTTAAGAGATGGGCAACCATAAAAAGATTCAATATTAATTTCTTTTACATTAGCAGGAATTATTATTGATTTTAAAGATTTCATTAAAGTAAAATGTTTTAATTTTTCCAATGATTCTGGTAAAACTATCTCTGATAAAGATTCACATCCTTTAAATACATCTCTTTGTATTTCTTTTACACCTTCATCTATTGTTACACTTGAAAGTGAAGTGCAATTTTGAAACATACCATTAGGTATAATTTCAAATGATTTAGGAATATGTACTGAAATGAGAGATGTGCAATCTATAAATGTGCTATCAAACAAATCAGTATTATTGTAATAAATCGTTAATAAAGTATAACCAAATGTTGTAAAATCATCAAAGTTAATTGCTGTTAGATATTCTTTTCCTTCCACAATATTAAAACCTCCTATGTAATCGCTTATCATATCTAATTTATTCTCCCCCCCCCCAATACAACTTCTTTATTATCAGTTTCTAACTGAGGTACGCTTAATTTCACTTCATGTCCATCAGCAACTGTGATTGTAATATATGAGTTTGGTCTTGAATATGTTACATTACTATTTTCCGTAGTTAGTCCTACATAAGGAGATATATACTCTTTTGATAATCTATATGAAAATTCATTATTTTGCGTATCTATAATCTTTAAGTGTTTCATATTTTATATATTTATTATTTTAATTCTCTAATGGCAAAACTTTATATCGTCCATAATATTGGTCTCTTACTTTTTTATAAGTATTTACAAGTGATGGGTCTACGTATAATGTTAAATCAGCCCTATCATTAAAAATGTCTTTAGTACTAAATTTAAAAAATTTACCATATATTTTTATTGCTCTAAGTTTATCACAATTTTTTCCTAAATAACCTTCACTATTAATTGTTTTTAATGAAGATGGTAATGTTATTGATTCTAAATTAAAACATGAAGATATAGCACTTCCATCAATTTTATTAACGCCTTCAGGTATAATCAGTTCTTTTAAACCACAATTAAAAAAAGCATATTCACCTATCTCTTTTATACTATTAGGCAATGTTATATGTTCTAAAGATGTGCAATCGTAGAATGTTTGATTCTTGATATTTGTAATACTATCAGGAATTGTAACAGATGATAATGATTTACATCCGCCAAATGCCGTTTCCCCTATTGTTGTAACACTATTTGGGATAGTTACAGATAATAAATGACTACAAAGAACAAAACAATATTGACCTATTGTTGTACATCTATCAGTAATTTTAGCTTTTATTATATCTTCGTGATAAGGAAAAATAACTTCTCTATTTATCGTATTCTCACCTTTTATATATATAATAGATTTATCTTTCAACATTAATATACATAACGTATCACTTGGTACATTATATCGAGGATTTATCCCCCCCCCCATTTTCATCTTTAATAGCTGATACATATGGAGTTACGTATTTATCGCTTAACTCATAAGTACTTCTTTGTTCATTATTATCAAAGAAGTTTAAAAATTTTGCCATATATAATTTTATTATTTAGTTTTATATATTATTTAATTTAACGCTTCTACTTCAAATGTTTTTCCAATTGAATCTCTAAAAGTTTTATATGTTTCAACAAGTGAATTGTCTACATACAAATTAGTTAAATTATCAGTTAACTCATGTGGTAATAAATTTGATATATTTTTCTTACCAATAATTTTTAATTCATGTATATATTTATCATTTCTAAAAGCGGTTTCGCTAATATATGTTATTGAATCTGTTAATGTTACACTTGTTAGAGAATAACAAGCAAAAAATGTTTTATCTTCTATCCTTGTTATTGATTTTGGGATTGATATTGACGTCAAATTGATAAGAAAATTAAATGCATTACTTGATATATGTGTAACACTATTTGGTATATTAATTGATTCTATATTACTACAAAACATTAATTCTCTTATTGAAGTAATTTTATTAGATAATTCCATCTTGGCAACATTATTATACGGAATATTATGGTTTTTATAATGCAATATATTTAAACTTATAATTGTAATATCGTATAATTTTATTTTACTTGAATCTCGCATTGTAAGGATTATAGAAGGAACTAAGTTATAATAAACGTTGTCTACTCCCCCCCCCCATTAGCTAATGAAACATAAGGTTCTAAGTATTTATCACTACTTTCAAATGTTCTTCTTTCATAATCACTTGTGAATAATTTTAAGTATTTTGTCATAAAATATTGATTTACATTTCTTATTATAATAAATATCTTTATTAATCCACTATTAACATTTATTATTAAAAAAAATTATAATTAAAATAATTGAGTAAGAATTTAAAAATATAAAAAAATAAATTATGAAACATTTAAAATTATTTAATCAAGATAGTGAACGATTAAATTTTGAAAATTCTTATAAATATCAAAAACCATATACCTCTCTCGTTGACGGAAATAATGGGGGGGGTAACAGTCCACTATAACAAAGAAATAAAAACTATAATAAAATTAACAAAAGAAGATGGTGATGTTATCAACATTACAAATGATATGGATGACTATCGTATGAATGGCATATTTGAAGATAACCGTGAATATGTTACTAAATTAGAAGTTTTTAGTGGTGTTGAAAATAATAGATATAATGATGATTATTTTAAAGATTGGTATAGATTGCGAACAATAGTTATACATGAAGGTGTAAAAACTTTCCCATTTAATTTTACTTACGATAGGTATAATTCTCAAATAAATAATTTGCTAATATATGGTAAAAATATGAATATATTTTATCATAGTGATGTAGCATATTTATTTAGAATTTTAAATAAAGATTTGAATTTATATGTTGATGAATCAAAAGTAGCAGAACTAGAAAATTACAAATATGAAAATAATTTAAGTTATAGTGTTTATTCTTTAGATAGATACCATGATGAAGATATATAATAATCTAATATAAAAAAGAATATGAAAACAGTTATAGCACTGTTCATATTCTTTCTTTTTTATGATGCAGGTTGATAATGTTTATTCTTTGTTTCGTTATTTCTTAGTAATCTTCTAAGTTTTATATTTCTATTTAATCTCTTATGTAAAAGAAATATTGTTATAATGAATATAATATATTTTGTTAAGAAGAACATTACATTATCCAATTGAATGGATAAGTATAAAATTATTCCTAAATAACTTGCGTTTAAAATAATCAACATAGTGTCAACGATATTTATTACAAATCTATCTTCTTTTGATAACGTGATATTTTCTTTTATTATTTCAATATTTCTATCAAGTAGCACAATATTTTCTGATAAAATTAATATATCGTAAACAAATGTTGTTATAGTAGGAAATGTGAGAGAAATAAAGAATATTATCGGAAAAGAACTTTTTGTTGTTGTAACGTAAGCATCCATTACATCACATAGTAGTATTCCTATAGTTAGGAATATAAATACGCCAAAAATAATTTCTCTAAAAATATATTTCATATCATTTTTTATTATCTTTCAGAATATAATCTTTGAATAGAATAACAATGATTTTAACTGTTATCACATATTCTAATAAAAAAGAACAAATTATTATTGATTTTATGATAAAAATAATTAACTTTTAATTAAAGACATTTACAAATGCTACGAGCAATTAAAGTACGGTTATATCCAAATAAAACACAAGAACAAACACTAAACAAAGTGCTTGGCTGTTATAGATTTGTTTATAATCATATGCTTGCTCTAAAACAAAATACATACAACGATAATAAAACATCATTAGGACTTGGTGATTTATCAAAATACTTTCATGGAATATTACTTAAAGACGAACAATATGTTTGGCTGAAAGAACAAAATACTAAGGTAATGAAGCAAGCCATAAGGCAAATGCTTACAGCTTATGATAGGTTCTTCAAACAGCATAATGGCTTTCCAAAGTTCAAAACAAAGAAAGATAAACAATCAGCATTGTTTCCAATTGACACTATTTCAAAACGTAATATGTTTGAAACAATGCATATAACATTGATTAAATCTCTCAAAAATATGAAGTTTCGTTGCTCAGACTTATACCATAAACGTTTACAAACATATAAGGATAAAATAAGAAGTGTTACCTTATCGAAAACCAAGAGTGGTAATTACTTTTTATCTATTCTTATTGAACTTCCACAAGAAGAAGTTGTTAAGTTTGAACCAACTAATAAACATGTTGGAATTGACCTTGGTGTTAAGGATTTTGTAATTACATCGGATGGAGAAAGGTTTGAAAATAAACATTTCTTCAAGAAACAAGAAGATAAAATAAAACGTTTACAAAGGCAATTATCCAAGAAGCAGAAAGATTCAAACAATAGGAATAAACAACGTATTAAGATTGCAAAGGCATTTGAGAGACTTACTAATCAAAAGAATGCTTACATACATAGTGTTACGAATGAGTTATTAACTTATTATGATACTGTATTTATGGAAGACCTTAATACGAAAGGTATGCTTAAAAATCACCATTTAGCAAAGGTTATTCAAGAAGTTTGTTTTTATCAATTTAAGAAAACATTGGTCAATAAGACACTTATCAATAATAAACGAGTTGTATTAATTGATAGGTTTTATCCAAGTAGTAAAACTTGTTCTGTATGTGGTTATAAGAAACAAGATTTGAAGCTAAGTGATAGGTTTTGGAGTTGCCCAATATGCGGAAAATATCACGATAGAGATTTGAATGCTGCAATTAATATCTTGCATGAAGGTGAAAGAATAATAAATTAAAGATAAAAAAATAATAGGTAGCCGTACTACCGAATTTACGCTTGTGGACTATCCTCTTATGGATGACTGATTGAGTAGTTGTACTCAATGTACTAAAAAGTAATGATAGGTTGAAGCAAGAAATGAATTTCTATGTGAATCTATGATTTAAGTAGAAAATCATATACGATAGAACGCATTTAAGACGCTATAATGGCTTATTTCATTGATTAGGTATGTTAGTAACCATGCAAGTATTAAAGAGGCTGAGAATACAAATAACAGCCTCTTGATAAAGTTTTTGTAATTACTATTCATTAACTTCTTCGTTATTTTCTTCATTTGTCAAGTAAATGTCTTTAAATGTTTCCTCAATAATTGGTGGCATTAAGAAGGTAAACATCAATAAGAAGATAGTTGTTGTCGTGATAGTAAATAAAACTGCGTATATTTCATTTGCGTCAATGAGCCAATCCATTCTCCCAAATCCTAATGCGAATGTAATATATGGTAATACATAAGCAGGAACACATACCATCAAAATAGTTTGAAGTATTATTTTAAATAATTTCATAAATTTATTATTTCTTTGTTTTAAGTAATTTATTAAATTCTTCTATTTCTATAACATTAGCATGATACCACTCTAAATCATCTGTATCAGCCATATCATCAATAATATCAAAACCATGCAAATCCATTCTATCACTAAAAATGCATAGCTTTCCAAAGAATATATTTTTTCTACTATTCATTTTATGATATTGTGCATATATCAATCCATCGCTACATACAATAATATCATTTTCATTGGGGGGATTATTTTCAAAGTCTATTGGAGTTCTTTTACCTCCATAATATAGTTTCTTTTCATTTTCATCCCATTCATGTCCATGTTCTTTAAGCTCTTGTATGAACTTACACTTTTCTGTCTGAGTAGCTAATCTCCAATTTTCTATGTTATAAATAAACTTTTCACCTAAAACAAACTCTCTATCAATAATGACATCATCTTGTTGATTCTTATATGCCATTGATATTATACCATAATCTACAGGCTCATCAACAATAACAATATCATTATTAACTGTGTTTACAATAAAGTCACCTTTTCGTAAATTAGCTTTACTTTCGGGTGTTAATAAATCCTTATCCATTTGCTGTATATTATTTATTAATTTTTTTATCTTATTAGAAAATTATTAGTTAACAAATTCTAACAATAACGTTAGTCTTGTTACTAATCATCTGTAAGTATCTCAACATATAGCTAAGCTATCTCTCATCGCTCGTGTCAATATATTGTTTTTATTGTTCCAAGTATAACCATTTTGTTTAAGGACTTGAAGGAAATTATCTATCTCTGGTAATGTAGCATATCTTAGTGTTGAATACATTGAGAATTTTTTCTTAGTTAATTTTACGCTTCCTTTGTCATTGAGTTTCATTGTAATCCATGGTCTATAATAAGCGGTATAACTTTTATCACCACACACTGTAAAATAATCTTGTTCTTTTAGAATGGATATTTCATTTGTATCTTCATTAACAATAAAATCGCCTGTTATTAATTTATCTTTTTCTTTACTTGATAAATTGTATTTGCCAACATACTCCAATTCATTTTTAACATCATTCCAAAGATAACCGACTCTACTTAATTTATGAAAAAGTTTTTTCTCTTCACTTCTTCTTACCCTTCTCCAATTGCCATTTATTTTAAAAATATTTTCATCAATATGGATAACTTTATCTTTATCAATGAATGCGTGTATACCGATAAATCCATGCTCTTTAGAAGTATAATCTTTCATTAGGAAACATTCATCAGTTTCATCATTGATATACCAATTATTCTTAATAAAATTCTTTCTGATTATATCATAAGTCTGATTTGCATATGTGTCTATTAACACACCATTTTTATCATCCCATATATATCCCTCCTTATTTAAGAAATTAACAGCTTTAATCTTTTCTCTTGGAGTTGCTTTGGTAAAGTGTTCAATGTTTGTCTCTATAGAATTAAGTTCAATAGTAGGATTATCTACATTCCATGAAATTTTAATACAGAAAGTTATTGTATCTGTATCTTTATTATATTCTTTAACAATACCAGTATCAAACACATCGGTAATAATATCTCCAATCTTAAAAACTTTTTCCATATTTCTACTTATTATATTTTTTTAATCTTTGATTATTCATGTTTAAAATATAACCATTATTTATTATAATAAACAAGTTATTAATGTTAAATTAAACTAATTAATAACAATATGTACTGATATGAATTTTATATAAAAAAAATAAGATGCCGTATAATTAGTATCTTATTGATAGTTTTTACTTCTTGTTCCTTTGCATTATTTCTTTCTGAAATTGTCTAAGAGTTCTAAGCACTCTTCTGTTTGCTTCTTCTGCATCTTTTATATTTGAGAAGTAATTATAATGAGCAATATCGTCTAAAACTTTATATGTCCATTCTGTAGTATAATCATCTCTATTTCTAACAAGTGGTGTAAAATAGCTATTCACATAATAGTGTGGCATAATGTTTCCAGATAAATCCCTCTTAACATTAAAGAAACTAAATTCATCTATAGTTGGACCGTATTCAATCTCAATTTCAGAAGAATCTAACTTGATAAGTTTTTTATTTTTAAAGTCATAACCGTTTTCATTCATTAGTTCAAATAACTTCTTTTTGTCATCCTCGTTAGCGTAATAAATATAAGGTGTATATTCTCTTTCACAGTTAGTTGTCTTAATAATGTCATCTACTTCAAACCTATCTTCCTGAGGATAATATGTTGCAACTGAAGATAGATAAGAATGACTCAATGAGCTTGCTCTTGGAATGAATATACTTTTAACAAGACCATCTTCATTATTACAAATAACTAAAACAGTTTCATTAAACTTTAAACTGCTAATGTGAAATATAAATTTTTCTCTTTTCATTTTTTATTTATTATTTTAATATTGCAAATATACAAAAAAATTTTTGATATTAACAAAATAATTAGTATCTTTGTAAGTGATATGAGAAAGATTAACAGAACATACAAGTTCAGACTGTACCCGAATGTGGAACAAACCGAATTGTTGGCAAAGCACTTCGGTTGTACTCGTTTTGTGTATAATTACTTTCTCAATCAACGTAAAGAACAGTATAAACTTACAGGTAAGAGTGATAATTACTATGCACAAGCTAAGTATCTTACTGAATTAAAGAATCAAGAAGAAACTTCATGGCTTAAAGATGTAAATTCTCAAACCTTACAGTTTGCTATCAGAAGTCTTGAAGCAGCTTATACAAATTTCTTTAAGAAGCGTGCGAAGTTTCCTAACTTCAAACCCAAGCATTCTAAAAATAGTTTCACCGTTCCGCAATTTGCATCTGTAGTTGACAATAGACTATTCATACCAAAGTTCAAAGATGGTATCAAATGTCGTGTACACCGTGAGATAAAAGGGAAAATAGGGAAGGTAGCTATTACCAAGACACCAAGTGGAAAGTATTTTGTTTCTGTATTTACAGAAGAAGAATATGTTACACCACTTAAAAAGACAGGTAAGTCGGTTGGTCTTGATATGGGGTTAAAGGATTTATTAATCACTTCTGATGGGGAAATTTTCAAAAATAATAGATACACAAGAAAATACGAGTATAAACTTGCTAAAGCACAACAGCATCTTTCTCGTAAGAAGAAAGGCAGTAGAGGGTTTGAAAACCAAAAGCTCAAAGTTGCAAGACTTCACGAAAAGATTGCTAATAGTCGTGCTGACTATCTTCATAAATGCTCCATATCTCTTGTTAGAAGATACGATACAATTTGTATCGAGGATTTGAATGTTAAGGGTATGGAGAGAAACCATCGTCTTGCTAAATCTATCACTGATGCAAGTTGGGGTAGTTTTGTTTCTATGTTAACTTATAAGGCTGATTGGAATGACAAGAAGGTTGTAAAGATAGACAGATATTTTCCATCATCGCAGACTTGTAGTGTCTGCGGATATATTAATAAAGATATAAAAGATTTATCTATTCGTGAGTGGGAATGTCCTATTTGTCATACACATCATAATCGTGACGTTAATGCAGCAATCAATATCCTTAAAATAGGATTAAATAATACATCGGCAGGGACTGTCGATTACACGGGTGGAGAGGAAGTAAGAGTCAATCAAACGAAAGACCATTCCTCTATGAAGTCCGAAACCAATGAGTCCTTATCTCATGGGTAGTTCATCCAAAAATTCAACAAAATAAGGAAAATGATTCTTTATCTCTTTAAAGAAAATATCTTTAATATATTTATCACGTTTCCAATTGTCAATAAACAAATTAATTAAGGTTTCATCTTCCTTATCATCCAATTCAATGTTGAAAAAGCATATATTAAATGGCTCATTAACAAATACACAAGGTCTCTTTATATGTATATTAATTCCATTCCTTAATAAATCAATAAATTTATCATACCAATCTTTCTCTTTCAAATACTTAACAAACTCAACAATAGAATAATTATCACTATTCTCTAATAAATGCTGAATCCAAAAACTTTGATATAATTTATCACAACGATTTAATTCTACTTTCTCCTCTTCAGTATTATTAGCATTGTCAACACTTAAATGAAATACATGACGAAATGGATTGTATATATCATTGCTTTCAAAGCAACGTTGTATCATGCAAACAGATTCATAATTGTCCCAACACTTATCTAACTTTCCCCAAACAATATCATTACCATGAGCAATCTCAATAAACTTCTTGAAGTATGTATCTTCCTTTAAAGCCTTTAAACATTTAACTAACTTCTCATTCTGAATCATATAATAAGGCATATTTATTCACACTCAACAAACTTCTTAACTTCATTAACATAGTTATCAGTCATTTCAATGAAATTAATATCACTACATTTACTTAATCTATAAATCAATAAAGGATTATTTATAACAACAATTAATTGTACGCCATCATTCCTTTCACTTAATATGTTATATATGCTCTCTAAATTGTTTATGTCAAGATTCTTGTCAGGTTCATCCATTAATACAGTATATTCCTTTTCTGCTGATATACCATTATATTTAAAACTGTTCTTCCTATAATAATCTATAAGTAAACGCTTCATAGTATTACTACTATTCTCGCTATCATCAGACTCCCAATTAATAGGAAAATCTAAATTGATATTCTTCTCATTAAACATAATATTAAACAATGTACCAATAGAAGTCATTAAACCCTCACCACTTGATTCATTTAATATATTATAAAATAATCCAAAATTAATATCACTGCTCAATACATTGCTCTTATTGCCATGTAAAATGCTACTGTCTAATAAATTGAATACAACACCATTATAATCACTTATAACACTAATGCCATCATGTAATAATATTCCCTTATCACCTTTAATTTTATACATATCAAATAACTTATTTGATGCACTACCTGACATGATACTATCATCACATAAACAATAATAACGTAATAACTTTAATAAAGTAGTCTTACCACTACCATTATTGCCAACAATAATGTTAACACCTGATTTAAAATGTATTGACCCACACTTATTAAAATAATCAACACTGCTTAAATACTTAATAGGACTATTATGTACATCCCTAAAAATAACTTCACTAATCATATAATTGAAATTAAAATAATAATTTTATATACTAAAAATAACAACCTAAATATACAAATAAAAAGTTATATAGATAATATATATAATGTTAAAGTCATTTAAAAAAATTAATGAAAAAATTTTCTGGAATTTTTTTGTAAAGCACATATAAATAAAATAAGGGGGGTCTTCCAATAATAAAAAATAAATAGGAATATTTTTGTTTATGAATATCTATAAATTAAAATTGAAATGCCATTTTAAAAAATGGTTAAAAATTTTTCTGGAATTTTTTTTTGTAAAGCATATTTTAATAAAAATCATACCCTACTATTTCTAATGTAATGAGATAATATATTACTTTAGATTTTAATAATTATTATTTTTACAGAACTATACAATAATAAAAATAATCTTAATATAAAATTATTTGCATATTATAACTTAAAATTAAAAAGACCTTTTAAAAAATATAGCAAAAATTTTCTGGGATTTTTTTTACAGTATAATAAATTGATAATTTAAGTATTGGTAAAAATGAAAGTCGAATTTAAAAATATTGAAAAATTATTCTGGAATTTTTTACAGAACTGTTGCTCATTTATAGCACTATAAATAGGGGGAGGGGTCGTAGGTGCGGATAGGGGGGAGTATATAGGGGGTATAGTCCCCACACGTATTAATATATTATCTATTATATCCTTTATTTACCCATTTATTTTGTTTCTAAGACCTTTAAATGGTGAAAAGGTATAATTATATCATTTTATAAATTAAACGTCTGTAATCTCTTTTAAATCACTTCATTTTTAATTATTAATATCATTATAATATTAATATACAAATATTTTAATAAAGTACCAAATTAATTTAAGTATTTAACATTTATTATATTATTTGTTAATAAGTTTTATTAGTGGTATATTTTCTAATATTTCTTTTGTAGTTTATCTTTTTTTGTCGTATATTACAAGTGTTAAAAGAAACAGAAATAGTAATAACAAACAAATAAATAAGATTATGGAAATTAATGGTTATTAGGTTAGAGACTTTTTCGATGTATTAGACAATGGTCAATCAATAGAGGGTTTGTCTGTTACGTTGGAAAATGGTGATGTATGTGATATTGAGGGTAAAACTTTATCAGACTTTGAAGATGAGTATGATGAAATAGATGAAGAAGATTTAAACGACTATATCGAAAATAATTTAATACTTTAAAACCTTGTTTCAGAATAAGCAATAAAACATTATAATAACACTATCTTTAAAGGGTAGTGTTATTTTTATATATAGTATTATTTTTCCTTTGATGTTAATTAATTGTTAAATATAATATTTTACCATGTGTTTTAATTTTTCTTTTGTATATTACCATTGTTAAATAAAGAAGTAAGAAACAAATAACATTATTTGATATGAAGTTTAAAACATATAATGAATTTGTATCATGGTTTAATATATTAAGCATTTATAGCAAAGTATCTGCTTTCAATAGGTATTGGGAAAATATAGACTATGACAAATGTATTCATCCAATGGTTAGGTTTAATGATTTTTTTGATGGTTATACCCACCTTGATATTGCAAGTTTGGTAGAAAATAATAATGTTTTTACAACAAATGATGAATACTTTGTATTAACCTATTTAGATGAGTTAATAAGTTATAATGTGGATGAGGCTATTGAGTATATGAAAGAAAAACTTCGTGAACAATTTGATTCAGAAGGGGAAATAGAAATATAATTTTGCTTTGTGTGTTACAATTATTTCATTTTTGAATTATAATTAGGTTGCTTGTGAAAGTAGCCTAATTTTTATATGTATATATTATATTTCTTATAATGAATATATTAATTTTTTATTAAACTACCAAATATAATTTATATTTTTAATATTATTTTAGATATATGTTAATTTATAATTATTGCAGGTATTTTCTTTGTTTTTCTTTGGTGGTTTATCTTTTATTTTGTATATTACACTTGTTAAATAAATAAAGAACATAGTAACAACAAGCAAAATGAATAAAGATATGAAATTAAAGACTTCAACATCTCTTACTTATACTTTATCAAAAGAATATGTAGAGGATAGTCAAAGATATTTTATTAAGGCTAAATGTTTCTTAGGTGATGATTGTAAGAATGGAAAAGCAAGTTTTTCAATTACAGGGGAAATCTATTTAGTAGAAGGTGATTCTATGCACTTGGAGACTTGTGGCTGTTGCCATGACGAAATTATAAAGCAATTTCCTGAATTGAAACCATTTATTAAACTTCACCTTTGTGACTATGATGGTATGCCTATGTACCCCGTTTCAAATGGCACATACTTAATAAAGAATGAAAGCGAATATAAAGCAAAGAAGTATTTACGTATTACTTCTAAAGAATATGAAACATTAAAAGGTGTTGCTGATAATAAAGATTATTTTAAAGGAGAACTTTATGAGTTAGGAGTTATAAATCGTTGGGAAAAAGAAGGTTTAAAATTTATTACTTTCTTAGAAGATGTAACAAAAACAAAATGGGTAAATCAATATTCTAAAACTGACGAAAAAACTTATTGGTAAGACAATATTAAATAAGGAATGAAAAAATATAATCATTCCTTATTTTTTTTTATTATATGTATTGTATTTCCTATTATGAATATACAAATAAAATTTTAAAACTACAAGTATATTTCTATTATTTAACAATATCTTAATATAATGTTAATTTAATGTTAACTTATTATTTTTGTTTTGTTTTTTAATTTATTTGTTTTATATTATAGGTATAACAAAAACAAATAGGAGATATTAAAATGAAAGATAATGAATTAGTTCAATATATTGCTAATAAGTTAGGTATTAGTCCTAATGATAGTTTAATATTGTTTTTTGTATTAGGCTTTATTATTGGAGCTTTTAGACTAACAAAAAAAATATTAGGAATACCTTTAATTATATGGTTGGTATTATTTAAATCATCATTTAATAAGAATTTTAAATAAAAGGAGATATTAATATGGAAATTAAAGATTTTAAAGTTCAAATACCTAATGGTTACGAAATAGACAAAGAAAATTCTACTTTTGAATGTATTAAATTCAAAAAGAAAAACGAAGTAAAAGAAATACATACATGGGATGATTTTGTTAAAAATAATGGAAATGACTATGAATTATGGCTTAAAGCAAACATAGCATCTTTAAAAATTGAAAAATTATTTCCTTTCTTTGGAGGGAAAATAACATGCGAAGAATGGCTTAATAAAAACAAAAAGAAATACGTTATTACAGGTATAAAAAACAAAAAGTTAGATATAAAAGTAGTAACTAATGAAATTTCTTTTTATCTTTTCGTTCAGTAGCTTATGCTTATCAATTTGTACAATATGATGATAATGCGCAATTAGTTGAAGATTATTTAAGCTATTCAAGAAAAATATTTGGAGATTAAATAAAAAAGTTAGTAAATAATTTGGTGGTTTATCTTTTTTGTTGTATATTTGAATTGTTCAATTAAACAAAAAACAATTAATAAAAATAGGAGATATAGATATGTGGATGTTAAGTTTTTTAATCGTTTCATTTGTATTAGTAGTTATCGGTTCTCGTACCCCTGAAGAATGGAACGAAAAACTAAAAAATATTGAGGAATAATTACATATTATGTAATTTTATAATTTTTGTTGCGGTGCGTACTTTTTGTACTCTTTTTTCGTCTGCGGAATTAGTGGTATGTGATATATAGCTAATTTTATTATACAATAGATAGTTGCAAAACTATATGTGAATATAGTTTATCGTTATTTTTTTTTTTGTCAAAAGTTGATTTATGGTTAAACCTTACTTCGCGAAGTAAGGTTTTTTTGTTTATATAATATTTTTCTTATTATGAATATACAAATTATTTTTTAAAGTTACAAACAATATTATGTTAATTAACAATATTTTGAATATATGTTAATTTATAGTTAATATTGATTTTTACTTATTATTTGTTTGGTGGTTTAACTTATTTATTATATATTTGCAATACAAATTTAGTAGGGATGTGTGACCCCGAATTTACGCTTGCGGACTATCCTCTTATGGATGACTGATTGCAGTAATGCAATGTACTAAAAAGTAATGATAGGTTGAAACAAGAAATTCTATGAAATGGTATCTATTTTAATAGAATAAGCAACATTAATAGCGATAACAATTATGATTTAACAAGTTACTCACAAAATGAAATGTATCAACTAAAAGTTGATTTGTTAGATGAAATCTTTGAGGATAGTGATGCGTGGATAAATATATTTGATGTTGATGAAGACTAACAAGTAGCATAATGTTTTGTTGGTGGAATATTAAAACCTCCAACAAATTTAAAGAAAAAAAGTAATATATTATTTGGTAGTCTAATTTATATTTTGTATATTATACTTGTTAAAACAAATAAGGATATACTAATATGATAAAGTTTTTTTACACAACTCAAACAAATGATGAGTATAACAATTTTAGTGAATTGTTTAATTCCTATGATGATTGTTTAGAGGCTGTTGAGGCTAACTTTGAGGCTTGCCCTGAAACATATAAAATTTATTCGTTTGATACTGATGAGGTTTCAGAAGATGAGTTTACCCTTGATGATTGTGAGTTAGAAGATATTGTTTCAGAAGATAATTTTTAAATTATGTGGCAAATTGTTTTAATTTTACCTTTGATATTGATTTGCATTTCTTTAGAAATGATGATTAAAAAATAAATGTAACTTACATAATTATATTGTATTGTATTGTGTATTGCTTGTGAAAGTAGTACACAATTTTTTTTAATATGATATTATGTTTCCTATAAGGAATATATTAATAATTTTTTAAACAAGCAAATAATATTACTATATTTAACAATATTTTATTATCATATTAAATAAGTGTTAATACTGGTATTTTTATTATATATTCCTTTGGTAGTTTATCTTTTTTGTAGTATATTACACTTGTTAAAATAAAGAAGTAATAACAATTAAATAAAAGAGATATACTAATATGATAAAGTTTTTTTATACAACTAAGGACGATGAAGGTCATCACGATTATAGTGAAGTGTATAGCTCATACGATGATTGTTTGAAAGCTATTAAGGTTGCGTCTAACTTTGAGGCTTATCCTCAAATATATTATACTTATTCCTTTGATAATGATGAAGTATCAGAAGATGACCTTAATATTTATGATTCTGAATTAGAAGATATTGTTGATGGAAATTTGTTTTCAATTAACTGACAAATACTTTTATATCGTTGATTGTTAAACAAATAAATAAATAAACAAAAATAGTAGATATTAAATTATGGGTAATTTTGTAAATTTGAATGAGGAAAACGAAAATATGTTACGTAACATTGTTAGTATCATTTCTTTAGAAGAAGAAGAAAAGAAACTTTCAAATATAGTTTATGATAAATTTAAAAATTTGCTTTTGACAAATGATGGTATTATTGAAAATGATGATGATGAGCCTTGTCTAATAGATAGGTATCATTTTGAAAATGAAAATGAAACCTTTCAATTTGAATTTTGTAATACTTACATTGCAGTCAATGGGGTAATTTTTGTTTATGACTATCAAACAGATACCTCTGTTAATTTATCTTCATTACGTATTAAAGACCAAATCAAACTATATCAATACTTCTATAATGCTGTAAACAAAGATTTGTAAATAAATATAATAAGGTAGAAATATACAATCTACCTTATTATTTTTTTATATTAATATTTCCTATAATGAATATATAAATATTTTTTTAAACCACCAAACAATATTCCAATATTTAACAATAATTTATATATCTGTTAAAATATAGTTAATACTATTATTTTTCCTGTTTTTTACTTGTTGGTTTAATTTATTATTTGTATATTACCATTGTTAAAAGAAACAGATATAGTAATAACAAACAAATAAAAAAGGAGATATAAAGTTATGGCAAAGAAAATTTCAAGTGAAGAGTTGGTAAAGAGTGTAGCAAAGTGTAGAGTTATCACTGAAAAAGAAATCAACCTTTTTAAACTACGTTTAAGTCGTGGTGAGGAAATTGATTTTTCAAAGTGGAACAATAAGAACATTTATGTTACCGAAGAGCAATCTATTAAAGGTCTTAATTATCTAAGAAATCATTTTTTGACTTCTAAGAATGCAAGACGTAAAAATTGTATTTGGGGTATAAGGCAGTTACAAGTTATTGGTTTTGATGATGATTATAAACCATTACGAAACGTAAAAACTAAGAAGTTGTTTAAACTATTAGGGTTTGAAAATATAGGTAATAGTTATTATCCTTTCTATGTACCGATTTACGAAATTGGCGGTGTAGCCTATTGTATGAAGGGTGGAGAACCTTTGCCACTATAAAAAATTGTTTTGACAATTTATAATTTTTATATTTGATATTTTAATAAGGTAGCTAATTAATTTTAGTTGCCTTATTTGCTATTTTAAAGCGTATATAAGTGTTTTAAAATACTTTTATAATAACTTTATCATATAAAATAAATAAAGCGTTTATACACAAAATAAATAACTATTAAAGTTATGTTAAATAATGTAATATCTATTATATTTTAATTTATTATTTGTATATTACCATCGTTAAAACAAAGAAGTATTAAAATTATGATTAAGGATTATTTTTTAGATATTGAAGATTTTTTCAAATCAATCAATCGTGGTACATTTGGTTTGTATTGTGCTACCTTTACAACCATGCGTTTAAACAAATATCCTAATGACAAAGAACATTCACAAGCGGTTAACGACAACGAATATAACAAGTATGAAAACCGTGTTGAAGTTTTAGGCTTGTATCAAAATGCGTGTACGGGCGTTAATTTTTATAATTGTGTAAAAAGCGAATGTAAAAGGGAAGGTATAGACTTTTCAGATGATGAGTTTAACGAGGCTTTTCCTGTTACTGAAAGTTATTGCGAAAGTGTTTCAAAAGAAATGAATAATTTTATTATGAAACACAAAAGCAAAGAACAAAAATACCTTCGTTTATATAGTGGTAGGAAACCAACAAAATATATAAAAATTATTTTGCTTGATGGCAAATTAGTTAGTGAAGATGATTATAAAGATATTAAACGTTACCTCCCTAAATTTAGTGAGAATAAAAAACAAACTTCAATAGGTATTAAAAATATTATAACCCTCTTAAATGTTAAGTTAGAGAATGTAATGTTTTTAGTTCAAGGTGAAAAAGCATGGGTAAATAAAAATGAGTTTGGAGATTTGGGGGATTTAAATAAAATGATTGATTATGTAAGAAAATCATCAAAAGAAATAAAATTTTAATTCTAATCCTTCTAATTTAATGTGTATTACTTGTGAAAGTAGTACACATTTTTTATATGTATATATTATTTTTCCTATAATGAATATAATAATAAAATTTTAAACTGCCAAATATAATTTATTCTTTTAATATTATTTTGCATATAAGTTAATTAATTGTTAATGCTGGTATTTTTCTAATATTTCTTTGGTACTTTAATTTATTTGTGGTATATTACCATTGTTAAATAAAGATAGTAATAACAATTAAACAAACAAAGATATGAGAAAGTTCAAAACATTGAAGGGTTTTTTAAATTCAAGTTATAATAAAAATACGAGTATTGAAAGTCTTTTAGATGGTCGTGGCTATTTTAAGGCAAAAGAAGGAGGTTATGTTTGCGAAAAGTTTAAATTATCAAACGAGGCTTTGAAAGAATTTGCTGATATGTTTTCAAAACGCCTATATTCTACAAAAGAAAAGTCTGATAAGGTAAAGTATGGTATTATTAATTATTTGGGGGATAATTCTTACCTACAATGCTTTTATATTAGCTTAAATGGTAGTAATATACGTATTTCCAATTCTTTGTCAGGCGAGGCGTTTAACTATTGTAGGCGTAAATTTAAAGCAAGTATATAAGAAATAAACACTTTAACAACAAAATTAAATAAGTTATGAAAGAAAAGATTATATATATAGTGCTACTTGAATATACATTTGATGGGGGACTAACAAGCGATATACCAATAAAAATTTAAAATGCCAAATATAATTAATTTATTTAACATTAATTTATATATCTGTTAAAACATAGTTAATACGGGTAAATTATTCGTATTTTCTTTGTTGGTTTATCTTTTATTTCTTATATTACCATTGTTAAATAAAGAACATAGTAACAACAAATAAAAGAGATATAAAGTTATGGCAACATCAAATTTTTTAACTATCAATACAAAAAATATTTACGCTATTAGTTGGGGTGATGATGTAGAAGTAACTATATCAAACCTTCAACATAAAGGTACATCTTTGTTTGATTTTATAGATTATAGAGCAAGTTGTTATAACAATAATCATAGTTTTGAAGGTGAAAATATTCTATATAAAGAATATAAAACAACTTCATTCCCTAAAATAGAGGCTAATATTTATATAGATATAGAAATAGTTGTTCGCAATGGCTATTATGAGAATGGAAATTTAGACTTTGATTTGGTTATTGAGGATGATTATGGGTACAAATATCATTTAAGCGATTATTACGGCAATATTGTATCTTTTGCTGATGATATTGCAAATAGTTATGCTGAATTATATTTTGAAGATTATAAAGAACATGAAAACGCAATAAACAAATATAAAGCGTTTTTAGAGCATGAAATTAAAGAGGCTTGTGAATATTCTAATAACGTGTTAAAAGCACTTTGTAATGAAGCATATCAAGTAATAGGTACGTTTAATAATGGTGCATGTGTTTATGAAAAACTATAAAAATTGATTTGTTGAATTTGGTTTAAAATTAGGTTGCTTGTGATAAGTAGCCTAATTTGTTTTTTATATGGTATTATGTTTTCCTATAATGAATATAAAAAATATTTTTTAAACTAACAAATAAAATCAACTATTTAACTATATTTTATACTATTATTAAATAAGTGTTAATACTGGTATTTTATCTAATATTTATTTGGTAGTTTATCTTTTCTTTCGTATATTACCATTGTTAAAATAAAGAAGTAATAAACAAATAGAAAGGATATATTAAAATGGAAAATAAGTATAAAGTTTTAGATACATTATATTTTGAAGTAATTGATAAATACAACGAATTTATTGCAAAACTAAAAGAATATTTAGCTGATGGCAAAGAACGTCAATTATTGCTTGATATGGACGAGGAAGGCGTGCCTTATTCTTATGTTGACGAAGATAACAACCAACAAGACGTACAACTATCTAAAATACGTTACAACAAAGAAGATAACCATATAGAAGTATTTGACATTTTAAATAATGAATGGTTGCTTCTTATTGAGTTGGGAATGGATTTATCGTATGATATTGTTACTACCATACAATGGAAAGATAATTAACAATAAAAAAATTGTCTATTATGTATAATAATAACGTTAAAACGCTATCTATCAATGAGTTTAAAGAAGTTGTTTTAAATGATAGAAAATTATTTAAGCAACTTTTTGAACTTATGCAAAATAGAATTAAGCAATATAATTTAGATAAAAAAATTATATTAGGAAACAATATACAATTAATTTTATCAACGCATGACAATGAAACAAAATTATCATGTAATAATTACAATCAATTACTAAGAAATATTGTTATAGCAAGCAAAAAATTTGGTTGTAGTGATAAATTAAGGAAAAATATAAATGTTTGCTATTTTGTTAGTAATACAAGCAAATTTAATGAGTATGTAGAAAAATTACTTCTAACATACATCAAAGAAGATATTTTGCCAAATATTACTTTTTTAAAAAGATGTGAACTATCATATAAAAGAGGTATTATTACCGATGATATGATGCCTTATTTATTAGATTTTCAAAATGAAATGAAATATCAATAATTATATATCTATCTTTTGTTTGTTGATGGCACTATTCTATATTAAAAAAGGATAAGTGCCATTTTTATATTATAATATTATTTTCTTATAATGAATATACAAATATTTTTTTAAAGTAACAAATATAATTTATATTTTTAATATTATTTTAGAAATATGTTAATTTATTGTTAACACTGGTATTTTCTTATATTTTTGTTTGGTGGTTTATCTTTTCTTTTGTATATTACCATTGTTAAATAAATAAAGAACATAGTAATAACAAACAAATAAAAATTACAATTATGAGAAAGTTAGAACAAGACATGGTAAACGCAGTTAGAAACAATAAAAATTTTCGTTCATCTAACACGGATGTTATAATTGATGGACATATTGTAAAGGTTTACCTACATAATAACCTAATCTTTGCAAAAAATAAACGTAATGGAAAGGTTATGTACTCAAATTGTGGTTGGGTAACTAATACAACAAAAAGCCGTTTAAACGCTTTGGGTTGTAATGTAAGACAAAAAAATTATACGTGGTATAATGAAGATGGCTCTTTGTTTAAGAATGGCAAATTGTCCGATATTATGTAATAAATAGAAATTGTGGTGTAATAAAATATTATTGTTAATTATAATTAGGTTGCTTGTGATAAGTAGCCTAATTTTTTTATATATATCTATTTCTACTACCATAACAAACATATATAAAATATCGTATTTATATAGTTTATTTCCTTTGTGAAGGCTTATCTTTATATACTGATACAATATACCATATAAAACAATTATAACAGCTTAAAACGCTTAAAAACATTACCTATTATATAGGTATAATATATTGCTTCTAAGACCTTTATTTTTTGAAGTATATAAATTATATTACCTAATATAAAACAAAGCGTTATAAGCAAAATAAACCACTAAATACAGCCTATTATACTGATTATATAAGATAAGAAACAATACCATATATATTATACATAAAATAAAGAGTTAATAAAAATTAAAATAATATCCTTTTATTTGGTAATTTAATTTTTTATTTATATATTCATTATAAGAAAAATAATATTTACACCTTATAATAAAGTATAATTAATAGCGATAAACCTTTAACATTTATTAAGAATAATAATTTTGGTTGTTTATCTTTTTTGTTGTATATTTGCAGTGTTGAAAATAAAAAACAACATAGTATTAATAAATAAAATAAATAATATGATTTAGAACAAAAACAACAAGGAAAGTTACAGCAAGTTTTTATAAATACTAATAGGTTTCAGTAAATAAAAACTTTCCTAATAGAAGATACTTTCATGGTGGTTTCCATAGTTGTCAATTGCGGACTATCCTCTTATGGATGACTGATTGAGTGGTTTTTACTACTCAATGTACTAAAAAGTAATGATAGGATGAAGCAAGAAATTCCATGAAATATAAACTATTTTAATGCGATAAACAAATAATAAAAATATGAGTCAATACGATAATGCACAATTTGGCTATGATAGCTATGAAGAGTTCATGTTACTTAATCCTAATATGAAAGATAAAATTATCAGCAAGCAATATAGAAGTGAATATAATTCACAATATTGCAATAGTTGACATATAGGTACTTAAATAAGTCCCTTTAATAGGGATAAACAATGATATGTAAATAAACAAATAATATGAATAATTGTCAAATAGAATTTTGGAAAGAGAGTGGCTATTGTAGCATTAAATACCGAGTTGAAAACTGGTCTTATGAAAATAAAGAAGAATTGTTTTTAAGAATGCTAAAAGCAAATAATCACATTCAAAAACACTTTCATAAAGATAATGGTGACTGCTATCGTTTCGCTGATTATAAACTTCAAGATGAATATGATGATTGGTGGTATAAGTTAGGTGATGAAAAACGTGATGAAATATTCATAATCTCTTAACATTTATTAAACAAATAAATTTGGTAGTTTATCTTTTTCATTGTATATTTGCATTGTAAAAATTAAGAAAAAAACAACAAGGTACTTAATTAAGTATCTGTAACTGAACATTATAAACAAAAAAATTATGAGGTATATTACATTTAAAATTAACAACGTTTCTTATATAGTAACAGAGATAGGTTATTATAATAATAAAATAGTTAGTTTTCACTTTGAACCTTTAGAAAAGAATATGAATTTCAAAGATTGTTATCAAATAAAAGATAATAATGAGTTCATTACATTTAAACAATACGTAACAAGAGTTGAGATTAATAGTACATCAAATTGTAAACCAATTGATTTAAGTTCAATTAAACTTATTTAAAAGTATTAATGGTATCTATTGTTTAGAATAAAAAAACACGGAAAGTTACAGCAAGTTTTTATAAATACTAATAGGTTTCAGTAAATAAAAACTTTCCTAATAGAAGATACTTTCATGGTGGTTTCCATAGTTGTCAATAGTTGGATGATAGGTTGGACTAACACATAGTTTAATTGATTCATCCACTGATTTTTTAAAAATGATGTATTAAAAAGGAAAAAATACACGGAAACTTACAGCAAATTTTAGTTAGAAATTACAGCAATAATTTTACAACATGGTTTCCTTATAAGATAGAATTTATTCATTCTATCTTATTTTTTTATATGTATATATCATTTCTTATAATGAATATATTAATAAAAAATTAAATTACCAAATAATTTTATTCAATTTAACAATATATTAATCAATAGTTAATTAATTGTTAAATATAATATTTCTCTATGTAATTTAATTTTTATTTTGTATATTACCAATGTTAAATAAACAAATAAACAAAAATAGGAGATATTAAATTATGGGTAAATTAAACTTAAAACAAAGCGAATTAAAGGTGCTTTTCTTTTTTTTCCTTAATGTGACCGATGCATTGGAAAATTATAATGCTGAAATGATTAGACAAAATAAAGATGATGCTCAAAAGTATTTTAAAGCATTATTAAAGGATATGGTAAAAAAACCAGAGTGCATTTTAATATCCTCATTTTCTTGGGGTAAATCAAAAAAAGGTTTTGATTATTGGAACAATTTAAATAAAAAATGGGAAAAACAATTTCAGTGTAAATAATTGATAATTAACCATTTACATATATTAATTTTACAAAAACTTTATATTATATATAATATATGAAACTTATTGAAAGGAAGTATAAGATTAGAAAAGATTTAACTAAAAACGTTAATGGTGTTACCCTTTATCGTATTGAGGCAGCGAAGTCTTTTACCAACAGGTTGAGGCGTGATATTAAGAAGGGTGACTTAGGTGGTTGGATTGAGAAATAAGACAATCTTTCACAAGAAGGAGAATGTTGGCTATATGATGATGTTTGCGTATTTGGAAATGCAAAAGTTTATGATGATGCAATTCTAACACATAACGTAATGGTTTATGGAAATGCAAAAGTTTATGAATCTGCTCTAATGTGTGGTGCTGCAATAGTATGTGATAATGCAGAAGTTTTTGGTCATACATTTGTCTATGAGTATGGTTTGGTGAAAGATAATGCAAAGGTACAAGGTCATGCTTCTGTAAGTGATAAAGCTATTGTATCAGAAAATGCAGAAGTATATGGTTCTGCCAATGTAACAAATTATGCCCATGTCTATGGTCATGCAGAAGTTGGAGGAAGTGCATTTCTTAAAGATAATGCACAAGTTTATGGTAATGCAAAAATTAATGGTAATATATTCATGTATGATAATGCACGAGTATATGGGAATGCCAACGTAGATGGGAAACAACACTATTGCCATAGTAGCTGCATAAGAGATAATGGGCAAGTTTATGACAATGCAAAAATTGAAGGATATATATTCATATCCGATAATGGCAAAGTTTATGGTGACGCAGATATTTCTGGTGTATCAAAAGTAACTGATAATGGGCAAGTTTCTGGAACTGCTAACCTTTTCTGTGTAGAAGTAAAAGAAAATGGAAATATAGCTCATTCATTAGTTAAACATAAGATAGTCAGCGAAGATTATGATGTGGTATTACATAAAGAAAAGTTGGAAAAAGAGAGATATGATAGAGAGACTGATGAATATTTGAGAAAGCAACAAGAGCGGTTCGATAAAAAGGTTAAAGCATGGTCTACTATAGACCCAAACTTGCCACTTAATGAATGGGGAAAGAAAGCGGATGAGATTGAAAAACGTATAGCCAAAGGTGAAGAATGTGATGAAGAATGGCTGAAAAAATTGAATAGTAGGGGACACTCATCGTGTTGTTGCAGTTGTGGCTGTTAATAAATATTATGTATTACTTCATTTATTTGGAGTAATACATTTTTAATTAATAACAACTATGGGAAGATTGAATAGATAAATAAAACATTACTTTGATAATACGCCATCAGAAATTCTCAAAAAAGAATGCAAAGAATGGGAGTACCTTAACGAAATTGGACCTGACGTTATAGAATATGCAAAATGTATCAGAGGTTATGTTAATAACTATAAAAATGATAATAACCAGCAATAAAAAACATATTTTTCTTTGGTACTTTAATTAAATTGTTGTATATTACCATCGTTAAAGAAATAAACATAGTAATAATAAACAAACAAATAAAAGAATTATGAGTACGAAAATTGAAAAAAGTGATTTTACATTCTTGTTCGCAGGTTATGGTCATTATAAGGTAACATATCAAAGTCCAATTACTGGTAGAAAGTGGACAAAGGTAATTGATGATATGCCATTGATTGATGCTACCAAGAATGAAGATTATCCAAAGTGTAAAGATTTGGAAATTCTAAGAAGACTTGTTAAAGCATAAATAATTGATAATAAGAGAATTAACCACATAGGAACACTTTAATTCTATGTGGTTAAAATAACAACAAAAACAAATAGAAATTATGGCAAATTTAAATCATAATGGAGTTAAGATTTATTCCAACGAGAAAGGTTATTTCTTTAACTTGAAAAATAAAGAAAATGAAGTGGTAACTTTTGGACCATACAAAAATCTTGATGGCGCAAAGGAGATGTCACTATTCTATCAAGGTGATGAGTATAGGTATGTACCAACTTCTGAATAGTTGAGTTGAGTTAATAATCATTAAATTGGTGAGAATGCTATTTATTTGCTCTCTAAGAGTCTTAAATGTTGTTTTGGTATAGTTATTCATCTGAAGTAAAAATAACGTCTTAGAAGCAAAATAAATGCGTGAATTGAGTTTATTGAAGAAAAGAGAATAAAAAGCATATCGTTCAAGGCAACAAATTGGATAGGAGAGTTGGAGTAAAAAGAAAAGAACCAAAAGAAAAATAATATTTACTAGAATAATTAATATAATATATAAAATAATTCTAGAATAATTTATTATATAAATAAAAATATATTATAAATTTATTTATTATTTTATATTAATTAAATTATATTATATATTCTAGAATAATTAATATATACTAGAATTATATTATATAAAAAAAGAAAATATATAAAAGAAAAAAAGATTTTCTTCAATTAATGGATTTTTTGAAAAAAGACAATAATTCAAATATAGTTTAAAATTTTATCTATATTTGAATTTTATTTTTTATTTAACTATTCAATTTTTACAGAAAGTAGTAGAACAAATAGCATAAATTTACCATTAAATATTTTTTTTATTCCAATTTTATTGTAAATTTAGAAAAGAAGAAAACAAATAAATCTACAGGTAACAAAAATTATCCTCACTTGAATCATTATTTCTATTTATCCTTTACTTCAACAAAAAGAAAAAACAAGTAATTTATACAAATTTATCAACTTTCGATAAAATTAGAACTGAAAGTAAAACAAAACTTCAACGTAGAGCGTATTTATTTTACTTCTAAGCACACAAAATACTAAAATGGTACAATTATACCAATTAAAGAAAATAAGCCATTAAACACAAAATAAAGTAACAATTTGTTAATTTGTTTTAATTGTTCTATTTTTGTTTGGAAGTTTATCTTTTTTGTTGTATATTTGAACTGTTCAAATAAACAAATAAATAAAAGAATATGGAACAGAAGTATCAAATAAGGTATGATTTATATAAGCGACTCTATGGTAGAATGCTATATCGTATTCAAGCATTAAAGTCTTTTAATGATGTAAAAGAATGAGAACTTGGAGGCTATGTTGGAAGTGAAAAAAATCTTTCACATGATGGAAATTGTTGGATTTACGATGAGGCTTGCGTATTTGATGAAGCTCAAATAAAAGATAATGCTCGTGTTTACGATAATGCAATGGTTTATGGCGTTGGGTCAGTACATGATAATGCAAGAATCTATGGTAACTCCCAAGTCTTTGGCTGTGCTTATGTTAGAAATAATGCAAATGTTTTAGGTAATGCTAAGGTTCATGGAAATTGTATAGTTTCTGGTAACGTTATAGTTTATGGTGATGCAAATATTGATTGTTATACATTTACTGATAAAGATACCTATGATGTAAAAGATGTTTGTGGTAATTTACAACAATATTTCAATAAAAATATGCAAAAAGATAGTGTAACAATTCAAGTTCCTGATGGATATGAAATTGATAAGGAAAATTCTACATTTGATTGCATTAAACTCAAAAAGAAAAATGAAGTAAAAGAAATACACACATGGGATGATTTAGTAGTATCAAGAGAAAATAAGTGTTATGATTGGACTTATGGATTGGCTATCAAATCACTTATTGCTGAATTTAAAATTAAAGAACTTATGCCTTATTTTGGAGGTGCAATAACAGATAAAGAATGGGAAAATAAGAGCCTTGAAAAAACTGTTATTCATAAACTTCATGGTGATGGTAAGCCATATCTAATTAAGGTGTTTACTTACAGAAGATTTTTAGCATTCCATACAGAAAAAGATGCTTGTAATTTTATGTCTTACCCTGATAATGTACAATTAGTTAAAGATTATCTTATGATTGATTAAAAATATAACGTACATCATAGTTTTTTATTATTTCCGTGGTGGTTTCCATAGTTGTCAAATTTAGGACAATAGCAAAATGGGGAATGTGGTTAACATTCTGACTTTCAATAAGTCTGCATAGGTGCAAACCCTATACCACCAACAAAATAATAGTTACCGAAAATGATTCAACTATTTGATGGTGGCAGTTGAATTACAAGTTTATTTATCTCTGATGGTAACTATTTGATTTATAACTTTTTATAAATCAATATAAGGGAAACAACCTTTTTAAGTTAGGTGATAAATGTTGGGGGACATTTATCACTTTTTTCTTTTATATTAATTAACATTTAATTATTGTATATTACACTTGTTAAATAAAGGAGATAAAAAATGGAAAATCAGTTTAAAGTAATAAATTCATTATATACTGAATTAATGGATAAATATGATGAAATTATTGCGAAGTTAAAGAAATATTTAGCTGATGGAAAAGAACGTAAGTTATCTTTTCGTAAGGGCGATAGAGGAATAGTTTTTACTTATCTTCAAAGAGATGAAATGCCAAGAACCGTATTATTAGGAAAAATACGATACAATGATGAAAATGAATTTATAGAAGTATTTGATGAATTATATAAAGAATGGATAAACATTTATGAATTAAAAATGAATACGTATGATGTTATTTCTAACATTCAATGGGAAAATGAAAGGAAACAAACAATATAATTTAAAAACTTATGGGAAAGAAATATAAGATTAGAAAAGACCTAACAAAAGAAATTATAACAAAAGAGGGCAATGATAAAACCTTTTATCGCATTCAAGCCTTAAAGAATTTTGGTATGGTAAAGAAAGGTGAGTTAGGTGGTTGGATTGAGAAAGAAGACAATCTTTCACAAGAAGGAAATTGTTGGGTAAAAGGAGAAGCATGTGTCTTTGACAATTCCAAGGTTTACGATGATGCCATTGTAGAAGATTATGCAATAGTATGTGACAATGCAGAAGTTTATGGGAATGCTCAGATTTCTTACCATTCCGTAGTGAAAGATAATGCAAAGGTACATGGTATTGCTTTAATGCGGAATAACGCTATTGTATCAGAAAATGCAGAAGTGTATGATAACGGATGGGTAACAGAGAATGGTCATGTCTATGGCAATGCAAAAGTTTATGGAAATGCAAGCGTAACCAATAATTCACAAGTTTTTGAAAATGCAAAAATACATGGTCATTCACATGTATATGGTAAAGCACACGTTTATGGAAATGCAGAAATAAATGAAGAGGCAAAAATCTATGGCGATGCAAAAGTTTATGGTGATGCCGTTATTTTAGGTGCAACACAAGTATATCATAATGGGCAAGTGTTAGGGTCTGCAAACCTATTCAATATTGAAGTAAGAGGAAATGGAAGTGTAGCTGATGGAGCTATTAAAGATAAGGTAATCATTGAAGATTATGCAAATGTATTATATTGATGAATGACTGAAGAAGCTAAATATTATGTATCACTTTATTTTTTTGAAGTGATACATTTTTTATGCCACTAATTATCACTATTGTATAAAAAAGTTAATACTAGTATTTTTTCTATTATTTATTTGCTGGTTTAATTTATTATTCTTATATTACCAATGTTAAACAAATAAGGAGATAAAAATATGAATACAATCAAATCGGTTAAGAATGAGAATTTAAATAAATTAATTTCTATATGTGGCTTTAAGCGTCTTGATGACAATTCTGTATATATAACAACAGAACCAATAATTGTTGAAGTAACAACTTATTGCTATTCTATTAAAGTTTCTGTCAATGATGAAAATCTGTTCAATATAGATTTTTCTACCATTATAGGTAATACTGAATCATTAGTTTTTAAATCAGTACCAGAAACATTAACTTTTGAATCATTAGCAAATGCATCAACTTTTGATGAAAAATATGATGAACTTGGCAAATATGCTTATGAAGTAGCAGCAGAAATTTATACACATAGATTATATGAATATAACAGAGATGTTTTGAATGAGTTATATAATAGAATGTTCAAAGATATTTTATTAACTTATACAACAATTGAAAAAGTATTAACTGATTAAATAAATAAAAAACAAAAAAAGATGTATCAATAAAGAAATGATACATCTTTTTTTTATATAATATAATTTTTCCTATAATGAATATAATAATAAAAAATTAAAACACCAAATATCATTCAATATTTTAACAATAATTTAATAAGTTGTTAATTTATAGTTAATACCAGTATTTTTTCTAATATTTCTTTGTTACTTTATCTTTTCTTTTGTATATTACCATCGTTAAACAAATAAACATAGTAATAATAAATAAAAAAAGGGAGATATTAATATGATTAAGAATGAACTTAGAAAGAGTGTTGATAGTGCAGTTGTAGTTGCTGAAATTGCATATATTCTCAACAAGGTTATGCTAACTTATAAGTATAATGATAAGCATGAGAAAAAGAAGGATTGTGTAAATCATTATTCACAACTTTATAAGGCAACCATGGATAAGTTATCTGAATTTGGTATTACAAATGCTAATACAAAGACAAAGTGGGGTGCTTCATATAAGTTGATGATTCCAACCATTAAGTCAAAGAATTATAAGAAGATTGTTGAATTTCTTGGTAAGAAGTTTGAACCAAATATCAATAAGGCAGAGTTGGATTATATTGTTGAAAAGATTCGTCTTGCAAAGGAAAAAGATGTTGAAAAGAAATTTACTTGCCATTATTCAGCACTTCATAAGTCAACACTTGATACACTTTCAGAGATTGGAATTAAATTTGACTTGTTAGGTAGTCATGGCTATCGTTTCTATTTTCCTGAAAAGAAAAGTAAGTCATAGTATCGTCTAAATATGTATGGAAAGTCTGTACGTGATGAAAATGGTTGCTTTATTAAGAAGTAACCATAAATAACAGAAACTAAATAATAAAAGGAAAAAATAATATGAAGTTAGAATATACAAATGGTTGCACTTGTACAAGTTTAGAGGTTGATGGCGTTGAAAGCATTGATATGCCATTAAATGACTTTAAAAAAGCAATTCATAAAATGATTGATAATACCAATGATTTGGGAGAATTACAAATGATTTTCTGCAATTATATGGAATTGCATGGCAAACATACTGACCATGGAGTTTGCGAATGTTGTGGAGACCATATTGATAGTTATTCATTAACTATTGAATAATAAAAGTTATAAACAAACAAATAAAGATAGGAGATATTAATATGATTAATTTAACAAAAGAAGAAAGAAAGTTAAGATGTAATTTTGTAAATTTTCTTGTCACAAACAATGCTTTACGAAATTATAATGTTGAATTTATTAAAGAAAATAGAAATTTTGCCCAAAGCTATTTTGCTCGCATGTTTAAAAATAAATTAATAAAACCAAAGGATTTTTTATCCGCTTCATTTTTATTTTTTAAAGCAAAAAAAGGTTATGACTATTGGCATAATTTAAATAATAAATGGGAGCAAGAATGCAACTTTAAATAAAGATTAAAATAATAAAATGGTAATATCTATATTTGATGTTACCATTTATTTTTATAATATATATAACTTTTCCTATAATGAATATATTAATAAAAAATTAAACAACCAAATAATATAATATTATTTAAGAATAATTTAATTATATGTTAAATGAAATTTAATATTAATATTTTTATTTGGCAATTTAATTAAATTGTTGTATATTACTATCAATCAAATAGAATAATAGTAATTAAACAAATAATTTAAATATGATACTTGTAGATAAGAAGTATAAACTTAGAAAAGACCGAACAATCGAAGTTAATGGTAAAACTCTATATCAAATCGAAGCATTAAGAACTTTTGATGAGGTAAAGAAGGAGAGATTTGGGCGGTTATATTGAGAAAGAAGACAATCTTTCACATGATGGAAATTGTTGGGTTTACCCTTATGCTAAGGTATTTGACAATGCTCGTGTTGAAGATAATGCTGCTGTAATTGGATTTACTCGTGTTTATGGAAATGCTAAGGTATTTGAAAATGCATGGGTTTACGATGGGGCTTATGTTTACGATAATGCCATGGTTTATGGTAATGCAAAAGTTTCCAAAAATTCTCAAATATCTAATGACGCAAGAATTTATGATAATGCAAGAATTAGTGAAAATACCAAAATATATGGAAAAGCAGAAATATATGGGAATGCTGATATTACATGTAATTCTGAAATATATGGCAACTCACAAATAAGTGGTAATGTGATGTTTTATCGAAAACATCTCAATGATTATAAAAATATTGGAGATATACCATTCACTGAATTGAATAAAATAAAAATACAATCACCTGATGGTTATGAGATTGATAAGGAAAATTCTACTTCTAATTGTATTAAATTCAAAAAGAAAGATAAAGGTAAAATAAAAAAAGTAGAAAAATTTTATGTAGTAAAAAATTATTTGATTGTTGAATAAAATAATTAAATCTTTTTAACAATTTATATTTTGTATTTTTAAAAATTACTTGTATATTTGCATTGTTAAATTAATAAAGAAACTTTCATGGTGGTTTCCATAGTTGTCAATTTGGAGCAGTACAGAATTTTGGCAGTACCAAATTAGGACAATAGCAAAATGGGGAATGTGGTTAACATTTACGCTTGTGGACTATCCTCTTATGGATGACAGACTTAGCAATAAGGTACTAAAAAGTAATGATAGGCTGAAACAAGAAATTCTATGAAATAGTTACTTAAACAGATGGATAATGCCATTTTGGATTTATTTTATTTCATATAATAAACTGATATTAAGTGAGTTATGTATAACGTGCTGTTAATGGTATCTATTTGAATAGGATAAACAACCAAAAGGCACGCCACGCAAAAATGAGTGACCTGTTAATGGTATCTATTTTAATGGGATAAACAACTCTATTTGAATTAAATTAAACAAATAAATAATGAAAAGGATAAAGAAAGAATATTTAGAAAAAATGTATGGGAGGATGATTGAAGAAAAGAATCTCTCCATATCAGGTTTCAAAGGTAAAATGCACTTTGAAATTTACGATGGCTTAGCTTATTGTGAAAATTTCAAGGGTGATGAATATGTACTTAAATTTCCTAAGTTAGAATTTATTGAGGATTCAATAGAGATGCAAGAGGAAATACGTAAGTATTTGGATTTGGATGAAAAAGAAAAAATTTCAGTATTAGATGTTTTGCAAACATTTAACGAAATGGATAAAAATGGTACACGTATTGTTTATTCAAATGAAAACAAGACGTATAAGCCTAAAAATATGTGGAAAGTAGATAATGTATCATCTAAATAATTTAAACCTATTACACGATAAATAAATGAGCAAATACACTATTAAATTTAATTATAAGGCTTCAATAACTATTGAAGTTGAAGGAGATTTTAGACATGAAGGAGATGCCTTAGATAAAGCACGTGAAATTGCTGAAGATGCTGATATTGAAGAATTTAATATTGGCGAAGAAATGGAAAGCAAAATATTAAACGTTGAATGATTCTTTTTTAATCATATTTTTGATTTTTGTTTGTTTGACAGGGGTTGGTAAATTTATTTTTACCCTCCCCTTTAATTTTTTTAATTTAATTCTGTTTATGAAGAAAATAATATATAATATCAAAGATAGTTTATTGCATATTCCATACACAATAAAGCATATAAGGGCTATATATCAACTTCAATTAAAATATATTGGTTACATTAAATTTCCATTGCATGATATTAATAAATTGTTTATGTATGTATTTTTAGGTTTTTTAGGCACTAAAAGCATATCAAAAATACATCGTAAATATTCAAAACACCATTTAGATAGCAATAAAAAGCATACAAAGGATAATATATTAGAAGCTGTGTTAGATTGGGAAAGCGCACGCTATACAAAAGCTGACAAACCATTAAACGCATGGCATACATGTATCAACTATTATCCACAATGGAAAGGCTCTGTAAGCGAAATTCTCAATGAATATAATATACCTAAATGATAGGTATATTTTTCCATATGATATTATTTTTCTTATAATGAATATACAAATAAAAAATTAAAATAACAAATATATTAACTATTTTTAATAATATTATTTTTATGAAAAAAACACTCATTTTATTTGGTAATTTAAAAAATAAGTTGTATATTTGCATTGTTCAATAAAGAAATAAGAATTGAACCACTACTAATAGGGTTGTGTGAACCCGAATTTACGCTTGTGGAGAGTGCCACTGTGGACGACCGATAGAACACTTTTTTATCCTAAGAAGCAGAACTAGATGAAACAAGAAATTCTATGAAATGGATGCTAATAGTATCTGTTTAAATAGGATAAACAACAGGACGTTAGGTTTTCAGCCTAAAAATCACGGGTTCGAGTCCCGTACCGACTACTCCTTTTTGGTGGTTTCCATAGTTACCAAATTTAGGGTAATAGCAAAATGGAGAATATGGTAAACATTCTGACTTTCAATAAGCCTGCATAGGTGCAAACCCTATACCACCAACAAATAACTAATGATAAAGTTATACGAAAGATACCATGAAATAGTTAGTTATGTATTAAACAACTACCTTTGTACAAGCAATTCGATATGGTCCATTCGTCTATCGGTTAGGACGAGAGATTTTCATTCTCTAAAGAGCAGTTCGACTCTGCTATGGACTACTAATAAAATAAAAGAAACAAATTATATATATTGTATTAATGATGGCAAAATAGCCATATAGGTACTTAAAAAAGTACTTGTTATTAATGGTATCAATTTGAATGGAATAAATAACTATATCCCAATGGTATAAATAATCTTAAACAGCAATAACATTTAATAGAAACAAAGCGATATAAATAATATATAATAAGGTTTCATTTTTAAAAAGAGAGATAATCATACTAATATAGTATCGAATATCTCTCATTATCGCATATATAGGTACTTAATTAAGTACCATTACATAGCATTTATTTAACGTCTAAGCCCTTATTGTTAAGTTAAGTATGAATTATACCATTTTTGTAATATAATGGTTTATACGTAACAATTATCAATATTAACTGTTTCAATTTTGAAACTTGATAAGTCTATGATATTATGCCTATGATTAATTGAATTATTAACAAAAAATTTAATAGCTTCCTTTATTTCTTTATTATTTTTAAAATAATATGTTAAAGTGTAATCTTCAGTTGAAAATAAATAACAATTATCATACTTAGTATATACTTTCAAATTCATAGGGTTATCCCCAATAGATTTAAATTTCAATATTTTCCTTTTCATTCTTGATTATGTTTGTTTTGCTCCTTTATATGTGTTCGCCATTTATTATCTAAATTTGCCCAAAAACAATGTCCTTCTGTCGTATCAGCCCATGTAAATGCGCCACAAATAATACTATATGCGTAAGTATTTATTTTTCTATGTATATATTCAAAATCAAAATTAATATTTTTGATAAAACAATAATATGCATTATTATCTTTTAAAAAAATACTGAATTGTTTTAAAATCTCTTTATTTTCATCCATTATTTGCTTTCTAATACTATAAAACACTTACCAATGTATAAGTTATCATAAACAATAAAATAACGTATTACACGTCATTTATTGGGTGTATATTTAATGCATTTATGTGCCAATTCTTCATTCATATCAGTTGAATAAGCAATGGCACAATTGTTTTTATATAAACATCTATAACACTTTTCAATCATATCTCTTATAAAAAAGAAAAATTATCTAACCATTCTTCATGTTTTTTTTT
>QWCF01000011.1_pt1 | contig 129906 bp, 78 predicted proteins | sample 1972521 | NCBI WGS metagenome assembly QWCF01 (sample SAMN09866715, study PRJNA288562) | Human oral metagenome isolate term4_saliva, whole genome shotgun sequencing...
CGGTCGGGAACGACGCTGTGTTCGCAGCCGTGCAGTTCTTTCACGCCTTCGATTGTCATGGTCGGCGTGCCGATGCCGCCGCCCCGCTCCACCGTTTCTCCTCTCCTCTATCCCCCCGCTCCGCCCTATGCTTCCCACCCCCGCTCTCCCTCCGACCGTCCCCACCTGCTCAGCCGCCGACGTACTCACCCCTCACTCCGCGGCCGCGGCCGACACCGCCTTCCCCGCACCCGATCCCTTCGAGGGCTTTCTCGAAACCTACTGGGGCTTCGACTAATGCCCGCACAGCCGTCCCAACCGCGTTGACCTCCCCGCCGCTCCCCTCGGCCGCCCGCACCGACACCGCCGTGCTCCGCGCCGCCTCCCACTGAAAAACACACCCCGCGGCGGCGTTCTGCGACGGCTCCCGCGCCGCATCGCCCTCTCACTGCGAGCCCTGCACACCGCCCTGCCGCCGCCCTCTCCGAAAAACACCCCCACAGCGCACCGACCCGACCCGGCAGCGCCCGCGCCGCTGCGCTCGGGCACTCCCAACCGCCCGAAAAACACACCTTGCCGCCGTCGGGCGGTGCGCCCCATCGTCTCCACTTTCTCCGGCTCCCCACGTTTCGACAGAAACTCGGGGAGTTTTTTCATCTTCTTCCCCATTTTTTTAAGTAATGTCTTTTGCATATCGTGCAAAAGCGCTATCTTTGGAGCGTAAATAAAAAGTCGGCTTTGCAAAACTCACCAATATCGCCCGCAGTCGTCATTTTTCGACTCGGCCTGCCGTGAACCGTTCACAACGCACCGCCGCTTCTCGGCTCCTCGCCGCGTCCGCCCGACGGAATGCCGGCCCGCGCGCCGCCCCATTCACCCATCTTCGCCCCAACCGCACGCTTATGTCCTTCCTTCGTTTCGACAAAACGCAAATGACCAACCTGCAAGAATCCCTCATGAAGGAATTCCTGCTCACCAACAAGTCGGGCGCCTACTGCTCGTCCACACTCACGGGGTGCAACATCCGCAAATACCACGGGCTCTTTGTGGTGCCCGTGCCCTCGCTCGACGACGAAAACCACGTGCTGCTCTCCTCGCTCGACGAAACCGTGGTGCAACACGGCGCCGAGTTCAACCTCGGTCTGCACAAATACGTGGGCGACAACTTCAGTCCCCGCGGCCACAAATACATCCAGAGCTTCGAGTGGGACAAAGTGCCCACGTGGATCTATCGCATCGGCGGTGTGGTGCTGAAAAAGGAGATCATCTTCCGCAACGAGCGCGACCGGCTGTTCATTCGCTACACGCTGCTCGAGGCCCACTCGCCCACCACGCTGCGGCTGCGCCCCTTCCTGGCCTTCCGCTCCGTGCGCCAGTGGACGCACGAGAACGGCACGGCGCGCACCGAGGCCCACGCCGTCGAACAGGGCGTGTCGTTCCGGCTCTATGAGGGCTATCCCGACCTGGTGATGCAGCTCGACAGCCCGGCCGCGGTCTACCATCACACGCCCGACTGGTATCGGGGTCTGGACTACCCCAAAGAGCGCGAACGCGGCTACGACGAGCCGGAAGACCTCTTCGTGCCGGGCTATTTCGAGATGCCCATCGCGCGGGGCGAGAGCATTGTGTTCACCGCCTCGCTCGACGCCCGCGACCCCGCGACGCTCAAACCGCTGATCGCCGACGAAATCGAGGCCCACGACCCGCGCGACTCGTTCTACCACACGCTGGTGAACGCCGCCCACCAGTTCCGCCAGCAACTCGGCGGCCTGGACTACATCATCGCGGGCTACCCGTGGTTCAAACCCCGGGCGCGCGACACCTTCATCGCCATGCCCGGCCTGACGCTGGCCATCGGCGAGACCGAACAGTTCGAAAAATACATGGACACCGCCGCCCTCGCGCTCGACGACTTCATGGGCGGGCGCCCGGTGAGCGTGCAAATCTACGAAACCGAACAGCCCGACACGCTGCTCTGGGCCATGTGGTGCCTGCAACAGTATGCCAAATACGTGGGTCGCGAACGTTGTCGCGAACGCTACGGCGCCCTCATCGACCGCATCATGTCGTTCATCTTCGAAGGCCGCCACCCCAACCTCTTTGGCCACACCAACGGCCTGGTCTATGCCAACGGTCGCGACCGCGCCGTGACGTGGATGAACTCCACCGCGTGGGGTCGGCCCATCGTGCCCCGCTCGGGCTACATCGTCGAGTTCAACGCCCTGTATTACAACGCCAAAAAGTTCTACCAACAGCTGCTGGTCGACGACGGCCGCCCCGAACGCCTCATCACCGCCGAACGCATCGAGGCCGAGTGCCGGCAGTTTGAGGAGAGCTTCCGCGCCACCTTTGTCAACCACTGCGGCTATCTCTTCGACTACGTCGACGGGGGCAACGCCGACTGGAGCGTTCGGCCCAACCAACTGCTGGCCATCGCCCTCGACTTCTCGCCCCTCACGCTGCGAGAGCGCAAAGCCGTGCTCGACATCTGCACCCGCGAACTCAAAACGCCCAAGGGCATCCGCTCGCTCTCGCCCAAAAGCCAAGGCTACACGCCCTACTACGTGGGCCGTCAGGAAGAGCGCGACCGCGCCTACCACCAAGGCACCGCCTGGCCGTGGCTCACGGGCTTCTACCTCGAGGCCTACCTGCGCGTCTACCGCATGAGCGGCGTGAACTACATCGAGCGGCAGCTCATCGGCTTCGAAGAAGAACTCTTCTACCACTGCATCGGCACGATTCCCGAACTCTTCGACGGCAACCCGCCCTTCTCGGGCCGCGGCGCCATCTCGTTTGCCATGAACGTGAGCAGCATCCTGCGCGCCTTCCGCCAGCTCGAGAAGCACCGCCTCGAAGAAGAAGCCGCCGAACGCGACTGATCCAACCCACCTCCCCACTCCCCTATCTCCTACACTCCCATGAAAGTACTCATGTTTGGCTGGGAATTCCCGCCCCACATCCTCGGCGGGCTCGGCACCGCGTCCTACGGCATGACCGCCGGCTTGGCCGCACAACCCGACATGGACATCACCTTCTGCATCCCCAAGCCCTGGGGCGACGAGGACAAAAGTTTCATGAACATCATCGGGCTGAGCGAAACTCCCATCGTGTGGCGCGACGTGGACTACGACTATGTGCGCCAACGCCTCGGCGATCGCATGACGCCCGAACAATATTTCGCCCTACGCGACCACATCTACGCCGATTTCTCCTATCGGCTCACCGACGACCTGGGCTGCATCGAGTTTTCGGGCCGCTATCCCGACAACTTGCAGGAAGAGATCAACAACTACTCCATCGTGGCGGGCGTCATCGCTCGGCAGCAGGAGTATGACATCATCCATGCGCACGACTGGCTCACCTATCCCGCGGGCATCCACGCCAAGCAAGTGAGCGGAAAGCCCCTCGTGGTGCACGTCCACGCCACGGATTTCGACCGCTCGCGCGGCAATGTCAACCCCACGGTCTACGCCATTGAGCGCGACGGCATGGACCATGCCGACTGCATCATGTGCGTTTCGGAACTCACCCGCCGCACGGTCATCGACCACTACGGGCAAGACCCGGCGAAAGTGGTGGCGATGCACAACGCCGTCTACCCCCTTCCCGACGACATCCGCCAGATCGTGGCGCAACGCCGCCCCGCTTCCGAGCGCAAGGAGAAGGTGGTGACCTTCCTGGGCCGCATCACCATGCAGAAAGGCCCCGAGTATTTCGTCGAAGCCGCCGCCCTGGTGCTCAAACGCACGCGCAACATCCGCTTCTGCTTCGCCGGTTCGGGCGACATGATGGAGGCGATGATCGAACTCGCGGCGCGCCGCGGCATCGCCGACCGCTTCCACTTCCCCGGCTTCATGAAAGGGCGCGAAGTCTACGAGGTGTTCCGCGACTCCGACGTCTATGTCATGCCCTCGGTGTCCGAACCCTTCGGCATCTCGCCCCTCGAAGCCATGCAGTGCGGCGTGCCTTCCATCATCTCCTACCAAAGTGGTTGCGCCGAAATCCTCGACAAGTGCATCAAAACCGACTATTGGGACATCGAAGCCATGGCCGATGCCATGTATTCGCTCTGCGTCAACGACAGTCTGCACGAATACTTGCGCGTGGAAGGCCTCAAAGAGGTCGACGCCATCACGTGGGAAAAAGTGGGCCTGCGCATCCGCGCCTGCTACGACCGCCTGCTCGGGCGCTGATCGCCCCCCGCCGTGACGCACCGCCCCCGCCGCGCCGCCGGTGCACCCACCCGCTCTCCAACTGCCTCCAACCCCCACCCAAACACCCGGCTTCCTTATGAAATCCATCTGCCTCTATTTCGAAATACACCAGAATATCCACCTCAAGCGCTACCGCTTCTTCGACATCGGCACCGACCATTACTACTACGATGACTACGAAAACGAGCGCTCCATCACCGAAACGGCCGAACGCAGCTACATTCCCGCGCTCCACGCCCTGATCGAAATGGCCGAACGCTACGGCGGCTACTTCAAATGCGCCTTCTCGCTCTCGGGCACGGCCATTGAGCTCCTCGAACAGTACTCGCCCGAAGTGCTTGAACTCCTCGATCAGCTCAATCGCACGGGCTGCGTCGAATTTCTCGCCGAACCTTACTCCCACGGCTTCTCTTCGATCAAATCGCCCGAGTGCTTCAAGGACGAAGTGCGCCGCCTCTCGCGCAAGATCAAGAGCCTTTTCGGCGTCGAACCCCGCGTGCTGCGCAACTCCTGCCTGATGTATTCGGACGAAATCGGCGCCCTGGTGGCCGAAATGGGCTTCAAAGGCATGTTGGCCGAGGGCGCGAAACAAACCCTCGGGTGGAAGAGCCCGCACTACCTCTACCACTGCGCCCTCGACCCGCGCCTCAAACTCCTGCTCCGCGACCCCGGGCTGTCGGAAGACATCAGCTATCGTTTCAACGACCGCTCTTGGAACGAATATCCCCTCTACGCCGAAACCTACGCCCGCTGGATCGCCGAACAACCCGCCGACCAACCCGTGGTGTGCCTCTTCATGGAGCTCTGCGCCCTGGGCATGTTCCAACCCCTGGAGAGCAACATCCTCGAGTTCCTCAAAGCGCTGCCCGAACAGCTGCGCGATCAGGGCATCACCTTCGCCACTCCCTCCGAACTCTGCGAGCAACTCGAGAGCGTGGGCCCGCTTCCGGTGGAATACCCCACCACGTGGGTCGACGAGGAGCGCGACCTCTCGCCCTGGTTGGGCAACGTGATGCAGCAAGAGGCGCTCGACAAACTCTATTCCGTGGCCGATCGCGTGCGCATCGGTGGCGACAAGCGCCTGCGCCAGGACTGGGACTACCTCCAAGCCTCGAACAACCTGCGTTTCATCTCCACCAAAGCCAACAGCTACGGCGGCTATCGCGGCATCTACTCCTCGCCCTACGATGCCTTCACCAACTACATGAACATCTTGGGCGACTTCATCACGCGCGTCAACGAGCTCTATCCGCTCGAAATCGACAATGACGAGCTCAATGCCCTGCTCACCACCATCAAGAACCAGGGCGACGAACTCGAAGTCAAGGACAAAGAGATCGACAAGCTCAAGAACCTGATCGGCCGCCTGGAGAAGGAGGCGCAGGCTCGCGAAGAAGGCGCTCCGACTGCCGCAGCGGCCGCCGAAACGCCCGCACCCGCTCCCGAAGCCCCCACTGCACCGGCCGAAACGCCCGCACCGAAAGCCGAAAAAGCACCGGCCGCCGCCCACACCCCCAAGAAAAAAGGCGGTAAGCACGGCGGCAAACGCTGAAGCCCGCGCCCTCCGTGCCGACGCACCCCCACAACAAAGCCCCCACCGCTGACCGCTTGGTCGCCGGTGGGGGCTTTTCGTTGGATGATGCGCAGAGGGAAACGCCTTCGCGCGGCAATACACATTATTATATAGGGCAATCCGAACGCTCAGCGCGCCCCTTTGTCCGTCAGCGCCCAGAGGTCGAGGCCTTCGTAGACGCCCGTCAGTTCGTCGGCCGCCATTCGTCGCGCCGCCGCGCCAAGTCCGTGCACCCTTCGGGCAAGTCCATGCGAAAAGCCCGCGGTTTTTCGCTTTTCCCCTCCACTTTTCCGAGAAAAACCCACCTTTCCAAAAAACGCTCCTGCGTTTTGCTCGCTCCCTTCGCCGACGGGCTCACCCCCACGGCCGAGGTGCAGGGGAAAAATTTCACATCGCCGCGGAGAATGTGCGCAGAAATGCGCACGCGTTCACTTTTTTTTTATTTTTGCTTGCTTTCTATGCGGGGAAAACACGCTATATTTGCATCGAAAACCTGTTTTATCAACTCCGCATGGCAAAATCTCGGCGCTTCGTCCCCGTTTTCGTTTGCCCGCCGGAGTGCTCCCACCCATTCCATCCCAGCCTATGATGCTTCATTCCGCCACCCGTTTGCTCAGTGCCGCCTTTCTGGCGCTCGGCCTAAGCACCCCGGCCGCCACCCTGGCCCAGCAAGTCATTTTCCCGCAGGAACAACAAGCCGGCACGGCGCGACTGTCACACACCGCCAACCACTACGTGCTGAGCAACGACCTGCTCACCGCCACCTTCGTCGAATCGGACGGCACCCTCCGCTTCGGCGGTTGCCCGCAGCTCAACTTGAACGCCGGCACCGAACTCTTTGAAATCCGCACCGGCAACGGGCAGACGGTGGTGCACGCTTCGGAAATGCAATTGGAGGGCGTGCGCGAGATCAACTACGCGGCCAATCCCTCGGCCACGAAGGGGGCGGAGAAACTCCCCGGCCGTGCCCTCGAAGCCACCTTCAAGCACGGCAACCTCACGGTGCTTTGGCGCGCGGTGCTGCGCGACGGCAGTCACTACCTGCGCACGGAAATGAAACTCACGGCCTCGAGCGACACGAAACTCTTTGCCGTCGTGCCCATGCTCTATGAGGTGGACGTGCACGCCGCGGGCAGTGCGCCGCGCAAGGTGGGCAACACCCGCGGTGCCGTGCTGCTGAGCGACAAGATCTTCGCCGGTCTCGAAACGCCCATGGGGCTCAACACCGTGGGCGCGGGCGAAAGCGACGAACGCCCCTTCACCCACGACGCGTGGACGACCGACGACTTCGCCATCGCCCCCGCCGGCACGGTGCCGGCCGGCGTCACGGCTCTGGGCTATGCGGCCGACAAACTGGCCGTGGCGCAGGGTTACGTCACCTTCAAGCAGGCCGGCACGCAAACCCTCACCTTCACCTACAAAGGCGGCCCCCACAAACTCAACCTCGTGGGCGTCGACGCCGTCGACCTCGACGGCAACGTGGTGGCCTCGGACTATCACTACGGCACCATGGGCAACGCCCACAGCCGCAACGTCTACACGCTCAACGTGCCCGCAGTGGGCGTCTACCGCCTGCGCTATTTCGTGGACACCGCGCCCGAAACCATTGACTCTCGCGGCGAGATCACGTTCTCCGGCCGCGTGGGTCGCCCCGTCATCGTGCGCGATCTCGCTCCCGGCAGCGCCCCTCGTCTCGACAGCCACGCCACACCGGCCGCTCCCTCGCCCGCTCGCGGCGTGCGCGCCCTGAGTGCCGGGCAAATGGGGGCCGACGAGGTGCTCACCGATGCCTGGACAGCAGGCGAATGGACGCAGCCCGAGCGCGTGCCCTCGCGCATCAACGAGGTGGGTTACTATGCGCCGCACGTGAAGTCCATTCGTCGGTCGCTCCGCCTCACGTCGACCGGCACGCTGGCCGTGCAGTTCAACTACCGCACGGGCAACACGCGCCTGAATCTCTGCGGTCTGGAACTCGTGGACGCCACGGGCAACGTGGTGGCCTCCGACTATCACAAGGGCTACACGGGCAATGCGGCCGAAGGCAACGTCTATCGGTTCAATGTGCCCTACGGCGGCGACTTCTCGCTCGTGTACTACGCGCAAGACAAGGACGAAGCCATCACCTCGTCGGGCAACATCCGCCTCGCCCTCACGCAGAGCGACACGCTCCACCTGGCTTCGCAGGCCACCACGCAGCTGCGCGGCACGTGGAGCCGCAACACCACGCTCCACGCCGGCGACGATTGGAAAGTGGGCGCCGTGGTGGGCCTCGTAGCCCCCGGCCAAGCGCGCCGCTCCTTCCTCGCCTACAGCGAACGTGAGCGCGCCGTGCCCTGGCGCGCCATGCCGGCCTACATTTCGTGGTACGAACTCAACATCGACCGCAACAACGACCCGAACTATACGAGCAACATGCACGATTGGCAGTGCGAAGAGGTGGTGCGCCAGTGGAAAAAGAATCTTTTCGAGCCCTATCACACGGCGGTCAACTCCTTCGTGTGGGACGACGGCTGGGATCACTACGGCGACTGGACGTTCTCGCCCAACTTCCCCGACGGCTTCCGCAAAGCCGACGCCTTGGCACGCGAAATGGGCTCGGGCATCGGCGCTTGGCTGGGTCCGGTGGGCGGCTACGGGCAGAGCGGCAACTATCGTCGCGCCTTCTGGAACGGCAAGGGCGGCATGCAGCTCTCCAACCCCAAGTATTACGAAACCTTCACGCGCGCCATCACCGACCTGTGCAACAACCGCGGCTATGATTTCCGCTTCTTCAAGTTCGACGGCATCAGTGCGCAATTCTCGGCCGTGGGTCCCGACGCGGGCACGGTGGGCGAGGAGAACGCCGAGGGCATCATCCGCGCCGAACGCATGGTGCGCGAAACCATCAAGCCCGATATCTTCTTCAACACCACCGTCGGCACGTGGGCTTCGCCCTTCTGGTTCCAATACACCGACGCCGTGTGGCGCCAAGAGGGCGACTACGGCCAAGCGGGCAACCAAGGCAGCGACCGCGAGCAGTGGATCACCTATCGCGACGCGCTGGTGCACAAAAACTTCGTGAAGAACTCGCCGCTGTGTCCCATCAACACGCTGATGACCCACGGTTTCATCCTCTCCTCGCACGGACAGGTGTCGAAAAACATGGACTACGACGGCATCGTGCGCGAATTGCGCTGCGCCTTCGCCTGCGGTTCGGGCATGGTGGAGCTCTACAACGACTACGCCCTGACCAATTCGATCCGCGGAGGCCGCCTGTGGGGCGATCTGGCGGAGGCCATTCGCTGGCAAAAGAACAATGCCGACGTACTGCCCGATGCGCACTGGGTGGGCGGTAACCCCTGGACGGGATCGCGCGCCGAAGTGTACGGTTGGGCGTCGTGGAACGGCCAAAAGGCCACCCTCGCGCTCCGCAACCCCTCGGCTTCGGCTGCTACCTTCCGCACCACGCTGCGCCAAGCGCTCGAAATCCCCGACTATGTGCACGGTAGCCTCATTCTCTCGAAGGCTTTCGGCCGACAAGACGCGCTCACGGGCCTGAACGAGGACACGCCCATCGACATCGACACGCCGCTCACGCTGTCGTTCCCCGCTTCGAGCGTCTACGTCTTTAACGGTCGCGAAAGTTCCGTGCCCGCGGTGGCCGTGACGGGCGTCACGCTCACGGGCCCCGAGGTGAATGTGGCGCCGGGTCGCGAGAAAGCCCTCGTTTGGGACGTTGCGCCCGTCGATGCCACCCACACCGCCGTGCAATGGGCGGTGGCCGCCCCCTCGATCGCCACGGTAGACAACGGCGTAGTGCGCGGTGTGAAAGACGGTGAGACCACCGTGACCGTAACGGCCGAGGGCGGACACACCGCCACGGTGCGTGTGAAGGTGAGCACTCCGCCTTACGCGATTTCGTTCGATGCCGACGCGACGCAAAGCGGCGAGCGCACCGTGCGCAAGGTGACGCTCACCGATCCCGCCCAACAAACACCCACAGTGCTCACGCTCGGCGAGCACCCGAAGGCCTACACCGACCTCACCGCCACCCCCGTCAAGGTGGGAGCCGGCTCGGCGGTGACGATTGCCCCCGAGTGGAAAGGCAATTGGATGCACGCTTACGTGTATATCGACCTGAACAACGACGGCAAGTTCGACGCTTCGAGCCCCAACTCGCCCGAAGTCGCGGCCTTCACCTACTACAAAGGCCAAGCGAAGGGCGAAAACGGCCTCACCACGCAGGGCAACAACAACCCGGGCATGACGATTCCGGCCTTTGCCCTGCCCACGACCTACGGCACCTACCGCCTTCGCCTGAAAATCGACTGGGACAACCTCGATCCTGCGGGCAGCACGGCTGCGGGCAACGAGATTTTGAAGAATCGCGGCTCGATCACGGATATTCTCCTCAATGTGGTCGATCCCACGGCGGTCAATGCGCCCACACTTGCCCCCTACGCCACGGCACCGGCCTACGATCTGACGGGTCGCCGCGTGTCGACCGCCGCTCCCCACGGCCTCATCATCACGGGCGGCAAGAAACAAATGCGCTGATCGGGCTTTGCACACACATCAGCCCACTTCGCTTCACGCTCTCCCCACGCACCGCGGCGGGGAGAGCGTTTTTTTGTACGACCACGCGCCTCGATCTTGCTGAAGGCGGCAAGAAACAAACGCGCTGATCGGGCTTTGCACACGCATCAGCCCACTTCGCTTCACGCTCTCCCCACGCACCGCGTCGGGGAGAGCGCTTTTTTGTACGACCGCGCGCCTCGTGCTCACGAAAATTCCCTATATTTGTAGCAGTTTAGGGCGCACGACTGCCAAAGTCGCCGTGCTCCCCCGTCTTCACTCCTCGTTTTTCCACCATGATCGCCCTCCCCCTCCTCAGTTTAGCCCTCTTCGCTCCCACGGCCGCGCCCTCCGGTGCTGCAGCCGTGGACAGTGCCGCCATCTATGCCGACACGCTGCCCGATGCGTGGGCGCCGTACGAATGGGTCGCCGCCGATGCCGTGCCGCCCGCCCTCGTTCCGGCCGCCGACGGCAACTCCTCTGTGAACCTCCTCACGCGCACGCTCACTTTCACGCTCGGCGGTATGCTCGGTGTGCAATTTCCGAACGGCGCGCCCAACGCGGCCTTCACCCTCGGCGGCCTCGAACTGCGCAATGACCGCGACAGCCTCGTTTCGGCCGTCTATCCCACTGCCGACACCACGCCTGTCGATCGCTACGCCCTGCGCGTGCCGACAGCCGGCGCCTACACGCTGATGGTCTACGCCCGACCGGCGAAAGCTGCCCCCTCTTCCGCGCCGACAGCGGTGCGCTACACGCTCACCGCGCCCTTGCCCGACGCAGTCGCCGCCGCGCCGCGCACCGCCCCCCACTCTCGTGCCAACACGACCTACGACCTCTCGGGACGCCGCGTCTCGACCGCCGCGCCCCACGGCCTGCTCATCCGCGGCGGGCGGAAAATCATGCGCTGAGGCGCACCGCGTCGCCCCTACTCCTGGCCTTCGCAGTCCGTAGCTCATCGATATTAGACCGCACTCCTCCACAAATAGAAAGCCTCTCGCAGCTCGCCCCTTCGGTGGGCTTGCGTCTTGTGCCTTCTCGGCTCGCGTGCCTCACGCCACGCGTCGGCACAGTCCGCACCCCCCACTTTTCTCACAAACGTGGGCACCTCGCGGCGAAAGCTCCCGCTTTCCAGTCGAAATCCCCCATTTTGTCGCCCCCTTTCGCCCCGTGCAGGCAGAAGGGGGCGAAATTCTGCCGTTTTGTCAGCCGCGCGGCGTTGGCACACGGCTTGCAAATATCAGGGCGTACGGCTCGCAGGAGCAGCCCCACAGGCCGCCCACCGACCGCGCAAGGGTTCGCACCCGAGCGCCACACGGAGCGCCGCACAACCACACATTCATTCAGCAAACAACAAAAAAATAAGACATACAACTATGGGAAAGATTATCGGAATTGACCTCGGAACGACTAACTCTTGCGTATCCGTATTTGAAGGCAACGAACCTGTTGTCATCGCCAACAGCGAAGGTAAGCGCACCACGCCTTCGGTTGTGGCCTTCGTCGAAGGCGGCGAGCGCAAAGTGGGCGACCCCGCCAAGCGCCAAGCCATCACCAACCCGAAACGCACCATCTACTCGATCAAACGCTTCATGGGCGAAAACTACGCTCAGGTGCAGAAGGAGATCGAACGCATGCCCTACGACGTGGTCAACGAGGGCGGACTGCCCCGCGTGGCCGTCGACGGCCGCAACTACACGCCGCAGGAAATCTCGGCCATGATTCTTCAGAAAATGAAGAAGACGGCCGAAGACTACCTGGGCCAGGAAGTGACGGAAGCCGTGATCACGGTGCCGGCCTACTTCTCCGACTCGCAACGCCAGGCCACCAAAGAAGCCGGCCAGATCGCCGGACTGGAAGTGAAGCGCATCGTGAACGAACCCACGGCTGCCGCGCTCGCCTACGGTGTGGACAAGGCACACAAAGACATGAAGATCGCCGTGTTTGACCTCGGCGGCGGTACGTTCGACATCTCGATTCTCGAGTTCGGCGGCGGCGTGTTCGAAGTGCTCTCCACCAACGGCGACACGCACCTGGGCGGTGACGACTTCGACCAGGTGATCATCGACTGGCTCGTGCAGGAATTCAAGAACGACGAGGGCGCCGACCTCACCACCGACCCGATGGCCATGCAGCGCCTGAAGGAGGCCGCCGAAAAAGCGAAGATCGAACTCTCGAGCTCGGCCTCGACGGAGATCAACCTCCCCTACATCATGCCGGTGGGCGGCGTGCCCAAGCACTTGGTCAAGACACTCACGCGCGCCAAGTTCGAACAATTGGCTCACGGCCTCATCCAAGCTTGCCTTGTGCCCTGCCAAAACGCATTGCGCGACGCCGGACTGGAGAAAAACGAGATCGACGAAGTGATCCTCGTGGGCGGTTCGAGCCGTATCCCCGCTGTGCAGCAATTGGTTCAGGACTTCTTCGGCAAGGCTCCCTCTAAGGGTGTGAACCCCGACGAAGTGGTGGCTGTGGGTGCCGCAATTCAAGGCGCGATCCTCAACAAGGAGAGCGGCGTGAGCGACATCGTGCTGCTCGATGTGACCCCGCTTTCGATGGGTATCGAGACACTGGGCGGTGTGATGACCAAGCTCGTGGAAGCCAACACCACGATTCCCTGCAAGCGCAGCCAGACTTTCTCGACGGCCGAGGACAACCAACCGGAAGTGACCATCCATGTGCTCCAAGGTGAACGCCCGATGGCGGCACAAAACAAGAGCATCGGCCGCTTCAACCTGGCCGGCATCGCTCCCGCCAAGCGCGGTGTGCCTCAAATTGAGGTGACGTTCGACATCGACGCCAACGGTATCCTCAACGTGAGCGCCAAGGACAAGGCAACGGGCAAGGAACAGAGCATCCGCATCGAGGCTTCGTCTAACCTCTCGAAGGAGGAAATCGACCGCATGAAGGCGGAGGCTGAGGCCAACGCGGCGGCCGACAAGGCGGAGGCTGAACGCATCGAGAAAATCAACAAGGCGGACAGCATGATCTTCCAAACGGAGAACCTCCTGAAGGAGAACGGCGACAAACTTCCCGCTGACGTGAAGGGCGAGATTGAGTCTGCGCTCAACACGTTGAAGGAGGCGCACAAGTCGCAGGACGTTGCGGCGATCGATGCGGCAACCGAAACGCTGAACAAGGCGATGGAGAAATTCTATGCCCAGGCTCAGGCTGCCCAACCGGGTGCGCAGGACTTCGCACAGGATGCACAACAAAGTGCACAGGGCGGCACGCAGCAAAACGGCAAGGAGGATATCCAAGACGCTGACTTCGAAGAAGTGAAGTAAGGCACAGGTCCCTTAAAATAATGGGTGCGCCGAGTCTGCACTATGCGGACTCGGCGCAATTCTATAATTATTCTAACATTTCTCTATCCCTTTCTTCCTTCTACTTACCTCGATGACTTCTGAAGTTGAAACGAAAAAAGTTGCAAAAACCATTGATGAGCAAATTGCATTGCTCAAAAGTCGCAACGTGCAGTTTCGCGATGTCGAAAAAGCGAAAGAACAACTACTCGATATCGGTTATTTTCGATTAGGCTTTTGCTTTTTCCCTTTCGAAAAAAGTTTTCCGCAAAAAGAGAAACGCAATCACATATATAACGAAGATACCTTCTTTGAAAACGCCGTTGCTCTTTATTATTTTGACTTTGACGTTCGTCAGTTACTTCAAAAGCACCTTCAAAGAATAGAGGTTTCTCTAAGAACAAACATCATCCACTGGGTTTCCCTAGAATATAAAGACAACAATCTTTGGTTTGTAGATCCCCAAATTGTAGAGGGGAAGTTTGCAGACAGCTTTACAGAAAAGGTTTATAAAGAGATCCGGAGAAAATCTGACATTATTAGACGTCATCATCTCAATCATCCAAATGACCTTTTTGCTCCACCATGGAAAACAATCGAATTTATGACTTTTGGTTCGCTCGTTGAACTATACAAGAGCCTCAAAGATACCAAGCTCAAACTCTTTATAAGTCGTCGTTTCGGTGTCAATAGTATCAAACAGTTTATTAGTTACTTAGATATTTGTCGTGAACTAAGAAATCGCTGCGCACACGGTACACAACTTTTCCATCTACAACTATACCATTTCCCAGAATCAAATCCTGTACACTTTACAAAGGATGAAACCCATAAATTCTTTGGCGCGCTAAAGATCATTACTTTCTTACTTGGGCATATCTCAACCAATAGACGCGATGAGCTGCTTCAAAACATACAAAATCTATACAAGGATCTCATAGAAGAAGCCCCATGCCTCAAACAAATTCTTAAAAAATGCGCATCAATGGACGAATTAGCACTACAAGATTTGGTCATATCAAAGCAATAAATTACCTTTGCAACCGATAAAAGTGCTGTCGGCTGTCCGCGACACGGCCGTTAACACTATAAAATCCCCAAATGATCCCCCTCGTACAGCGCTGTACGAGGGGATTTTTTGTAAATCGGCGGACGGATCGTCCACACTTCACCCCAACACAGACTCCCTCTATGCGACTTAAACTCTTCTTTCTCACACTTTTGCTCACAACGATGCTCCCCCTCGCGGCACAACGCGGCACAGTGAAGGGGCGGGTGTGGAATGCGCGCAACAACGAAGCGCTGATCGGCGCGGTGGTGCGCATGGAAGGCACAAAGGCCGCGACTGTCACGGACTCGGTGGGCAACTATGTGTTCAAAAATGTGGCACCCGGCTTCTATCATCTCACCGTCCAACTCTTGGGCTTTGAGAACAAGCGCACGGAAGAGTTCCAAGTCTTGGGCAACCAAACCGCATTTGTAGACGTGGAGTTGGGCGAAAGCCCATTTTCGCTCACCGAAGCGGTGGTGAAATCCGACACACAGGCGAAACCCGCCGAGAGTCCGCTCTCGATGAGTCGACTCGAAGTGCAGCAAATCGAGAAGAGCGCGGGCATGAATCGCGACGTGTCGAAGTTGATCCAGACGTTGCCGGGCGTGGTTTCGACGGACGCGAATCGCAACGACCTACTCGTTCGCGGCGGCGGGCCTGCGGAGAATGTCTTTTACTTGGACGGCATCGAACTGCCGGTCATCAACCACTTCTCGACGCAAGGCGCAGCCGGCGGCGCAGTGGGCATCTTGAACCCCGACTTTATGAGCGCGGTGGACTTTTACACGGGGGCTTTTCCTGCGAATCGCCCCAACGCGCTGAGTTCCGTGATGGACATTCGCATGAAAGAAGGAAGCCGCGACCGCCTGCACACGAAGGTTTCGCTCGGGGCTTCCGATGCTTCCGTCACCCTCGACGGACCGATCAACGCGCGCTCGTCGTTCATCGTTTCGGCGCGCCAGTCCTATCTGAAAGTGCTCTTCAAGTGGTTCGGCCTCCCCTTCTTGCCCACCTACAATGACTTTCAACTCAAATACAATTACCGCATCGGCACGCATAGTAGCCTGACCGTCATCGGTTTGGCCTCCATCGACCACATGCGCCTCAACACAGAGCTGAACGAAAGTGCGCAGGAGATCCGACGCTTTCTGCTGAATGTTTTGCCCACCTACGACCAATGGCACTACACCATCGGGGCGGTCTACAAAGTGGCGGCCACGACGCACACCGACCGCTGGGTGTTGAGCCGCAATTTCCTCGACAACGGCAGCCACAAATACCCCGGAAACGACGCTAGCCTGCCGAAACTTTTTGACTACCTGTCGCAAGAGTCGGAAAATAAGTTGCGTTTCGAACGCACCTTTTGGACGCTACCTTTCAAACTCAACGTCGGCGCCGGCGTGCAACACGCACGCTATTTCAACCGCACGCAACGCTATCGCATCGAAGCGGGCGTGCCGACGGTCGACCACTACGAAAGCCACCTGCACCTCTTCGCCTATTCGGCCTTTGCACAGGCCTCCAAAGCGTGGTGGCAGCAACGTTTGCAGGCTTCCTTCGGGGTGAACCTGATGGGCAACACCTACAATCGCGCCATGCGCAACCCCCTCACGCAAATCGCCCCGCGCCTCTCGCTCACCTATGCCCTCAATGACAAAACGAAGTTGAGCGCCAACGTAGGACGCTACGCGCAACAACCCTCCTACACGACCATGGGCTACAAAACGGCGGCGGGCGATTTCGCCAACCGCGAGACACTCAAAAACCTCATCGCCTACCACGGCGTGGTGGGTGTGGACTATCAGCCGAATGAGCGCCTTTCGCTCACGGTCGAAGGCTTCTACAAGGCCTATCGCCACTACCCCATCTCCATTCTTGAGGGCATGAGCCTTGCCAGCAAGGGCGCTGCCTACGCGGTGCTGGGCGATGAAGCGGTGGTTTCGTCGGGGCGGGGACGCGCCTACGGAGCGGAAGCCGTTGCGCGGCTCACTTTGCCGCAGGGCTTGACGGCTTCGGCCACGATCACGCTCTTCCGCAGCGAATTCACCAATTTGAAGGGCCAATATCAGCCCTCCTCGTGGGACACCGGCCACATCATCAACCTGATGGCGGGCTGGAAACTGCCGCACAACTGGAGCCTTGCCGCGCGTTGGCGCCGACTCGGCGGTGCGCCCTACACGCCGATCGACGCGCAGCTCTCGGCACAAAAAGCCATTTGGCGGCTCCGCAACTCGGCCTATTTGGACTATGCTCGCTTCAACTCTCTGCGTTTGCCGGCGGCGCACCAACTCGATTTGCGCGTGGACAAAGAGTTTTACTTCCGCCAATGGGCCTTCAACCTCTACTTCGACGTGCAAAACGTCTACCGCTCGGCCAATCCCATGGCGCCGATCTACACAAATCTCTCGCCACAAGGCCAACCGATGACCGATCCTGCGGACAATGACCGCTACCTCCTCCGCCAAATCCCAAGTATGCGCGGCACCGTGCTCCCGGCTATGGGCGTGATGATGAAATTTTGAGGAGAATCTCGGCGTTTTCACCCTATTTTTGCTCACTATTGCGCTTATGCTCCGACAAGGTCGAAAAGAATCCTTCGCAAACCGTGAATAGTACCCACAAAAAAGCGCTTCACGCCACTTAAGTTCACGCAAATCACTAGGAAAAGACGCATAAGCGCAAATATATACAACAAAGACTTAGAAAATACCCACATTTGGGTATTGAACACCGTAGAAGAAGGCCATAACTTTGCACTCGCAAAGCGCGGCCTTCCTCTCTTTTTTGTACACATCGCGAAAAAAGAGCGGAAAAGCACTTACCCAAACGAAGAGCAAACACGCCATTGGAGACTTCCCACGATGGGGTAACTCCGGTGCGCAAGAAATGCAAAATCACGTATGAAGAAAACCACCAGTTCCCCGCCGTCCCGCCACGGTCTTGCGCCGTTGGCGCTCTATGTAGCCTTGGCGGCACCGGGATTCCCCCTCGCTGCGATGGCGAACGGCACCTCCCCCGCGGGGACGCTCCCTCTCTCTCCACTTTCCGCCTCATTTTCACCGACACGCGCCACAAACGCGGCGAATCTCGACTTGTCCGCGCCGACTTACCGCACCGACGCAACAACACACGCCACAAGCGCGGCCAATCCAGGCACAAGCGCGCAGACTTCCGCCGCCTCATCGCCGAACAGCGCGGAATTGTCCCCCGCCGATGCGCCGTCGAAGGCACAGACCGTGCTGCATTTCACCGTCACGCGCCAAGACACGCACGAAACCCTCATCGGCGCCGCTGTGCGCTGCGAGGGAGTACTCGCCGTCACCGACAACAAAGGGCAATGCACCATCCGTTTGAAAAACAATCCCGGCCGTGTGCACGTCGAAGTCACCTACATCGGTTGCCACAAACTCGTGCGCACGCTCCCCGTCCCCGCCGACGGCCGCATCGACCTCGCCTTGAAAGACGCCAGTCAGGAGATGCAAAGCGCCGTGGTCACCACCCAGCGCAAACACACCTCCGTGTTGCAGCAATCGGCCGCCGTGAAAACGGCCGACATTGAGAAGGGCGGCGCCATGTCACTGGCCAAACTCCTCGAAACCATCCCCGGCGTCAGCTCCATCAGCACGGGCGGCACGATCGCCAAGCCCGTGATTCAAGGCATGCACTCCAGCCGCATCCTGCTCATGAACAACGGTGTGCGCCTCGAAAGCCAAAGTTGGGGTGCCGACCACGCGCCCGAAGTCGACTACACCGGCTCGAGCATGGTCGAAGTGGTGAAGGGTGCGGAGTGCATCCGCTACGGTTTCGGCGCCATGGGCGGCGTGGTGCTCCTCAACGACGCGCCTCTGCCCTACGACAGCACGCGTTTCCACGTGAAAGGTTCGGTCAACATGGGCTACGACACCAATGCGCGCGGCGTATCGGGCAGCGGCACCCTCGAAGCGGGCTACAAACGCTGGGGCGCTCGCGTGCACGGCAACTACACCAAGGGAGGCGACTACCGCACGGCCGACTATATCCTGAACAACACGGGCTACAACAACATCGCCCTCTCTGCCATGCTGGGCTACAAGGACAATAACATCACGGCAACCTTGCTTTCGAGCATCTACTACCAGCGCAGCGGCATCTACTACGGATCGAAAATCTCCGATCTCGACCAACTCATGAAGCGCTTCGAGGCCGGTCGCCCCGATCCCACCACCCTGCGCCCCTTCTCCTACGACATTCAGCCCCCCTTCCAGCAGTCGCAGCACTTCACCGTGAAGGGCGAACTCAAATGGCGCATCAATCCCGACCACCGCCTCGACTTCGTGGCCTCGTTCCAAGAGAACCTGCGCCAAGAATTCGAGAACCGCAAGAAACAACAGTGGAGTTGGATTCCGATGCAAGACTTGATTCTCAAGACCTTCAAGTTCGATGCCACGTGGAACGCCCAATGGCATCTTTGGAACATGACCACCGAGGCCGGACTGGCCAACACCTACCAGGAGAATTTCAACTATCCCGGCACGAAACAGCCGGCCTTTGTGCCCAACTTCGCCGCGCTTTCGATGGGCGGTTTCGCCCTGCACAAAGCCACCTTCGGGCGCCTGCAAGCCGCCCTCGGCCTGCGCTACGACTTCCGCGTCATGTCGGTCAACGGCTACACGAGTTTGAGCAACTACACCTACTACGACGATTTCAAACTCTACAGCAATTTCACCTCCTCGCTCGCCGCGCACTACCAAATCAGCGAACAGTGGGACGCTCGCGCCAACGTGGGCTGGTCGTGGCGGCCGCCCGACATCAACGAGCTCTACGCCATCGGGCTGCAAGAAGGCTCCTACTGGGTGGTGGGCAACCGCCATTTGGAGAGCGAACGCGGCTACAAGGCAGTGCTCGGCACGAAGTGGCGCAACTCCCGCTTCTCCGTCGAACCGAGCGTGTTCTACCAGCGCATCGACAGCTACATCTACGACCACATCGGCGAAGGCAAAGACCGCTTCCACAACCACCCGAGCGGCAAATACCCCAAGTTCATCTACGACCAAGACGACGTTCGGCTCTACGGCGGCGACATCGAAGCCACCTACAAGCCCATCGAGCCGCTCACTCTCGTGGCAAAAGCCGAATGGATCTTCGGGCGCAACCTCACCCGCAGCGGCTGGCTGCCCTTCATGCCCTCCGATCGCTACGGCCTCTCGGCCACTTACAGCAAAGCCTTGGGAGCGCGCAAGCAATATGTGGCCTCGCTCTCCCTCTCGGGCATCTATGTGACGAAGCAAACGCGCTTCGACCCGGACAAAGACCTCGTGCCCGATTCGCCCCCGGCCTATTTTCTGCTCAACGGCACGCTCGACTTCGCCATTCATCTCCCGCATCGGCGCGAAGTGAAGTTCATGCTCGTGGGCGACAACGTGCTCAACGCTTTATACAAGGAGTACACCGACCGCTTCCGCTACTACGCTCACGAGCGCGGCGCCAACTTCTCGCTGCGCACGCTCATCCGCTTCTAGCCTCCGCCCGCGCTCGGCACAGCGGCGCGCAGCCGCCACGGCAAAAGCACAGGACTTTTGCAGAAAAGTGCTGCATTTTCGAGCAAAAGCAGCGGACTTTTTTTCAAAAGCCGCCGATTTTCGCTCGTAGCCCCTCATCGGGCGGCGCGCACACGAAGCGCCGCAGCGGAAACCCGTCGCCCCGAGCGCCCTCCTCAACGATTCTCCACAATGAAACATCCTTATCTCTCCCTCCTCTGCACCGGTTGTCTGGCGCTCTCCTCGCTGTTGAGCTGCTCGGACAACCAAGTGGACGACTTCTTCAAGAAAGTCGTCAAAGCCCCTCCCTCGTCGATCGAGCGCGATGTGAAGGGTCACGATCAGATCTATGCCGTTCATGCCATCTTGCGCATGGGCTATCCGGGCGGCACACTCAATGTTGGCCCTAACGGCGAAGACGAAATCAATGTTTATCGCACCATCCACGAGGCAGGCGACAGTCTCTCGCTGCCGGTGATGCAGGAAATCGACATTGCCAAAGACGATGATGGCCAGATGACGGTCACCACCGCCCGCAATCACTTCGATGTGGTGGCATCGGACAGCCTCGTCTACGGGCTCGAACTCCGCTACTACGACCAGAACGGACTGCTCATCAATCACCAGTTCTCCAGCTATTACTATAAGACCGACAAACAAGGCAATCAAGTGCCCGACGAAATCAGCAGTGCGCTCCAAATGCACCAACATTTCTTTGGCATCGGTCACAGCACCCTCGACCAAAATGCTGTTGTTGCAGCCGGTAAAGCCCCCATCGTGGAGAAAGGTTTGCAAATGGCCTATCCTCGCACCCTCGATGCGACACCGCACTACATCGACCGCTACACCTTCCGCGAGAAGGGAGGACAACCTTTGCCGGCCACCAAATACAGCACGAGCAACATCTATGCGCCCACGTCTTTGACTTTGGGCAACAACGCCGTGCCCTACAATGCGGATCTGGCTTGGCGCGCCATCGAAACGGGTGGGCGCCCCGAGGCTTTGCAAACCATCAGCACGCCCGAAGGCAATATGCGCCTCTACCAAACAGTGGAAGGCACAAAACTCAATGAACTGACTTCTGAACTCTTCAGCTACGAATATCGCGACACCGACCCTGTGGAAGAAGAAATAGGAAAACTCTTTGTGGAGTCTTACAATGACGACTTCATCGACCCGGACACCCACTTGCCCCGTCAGCGTTATAGCCACACCGTGGGCTTGTTGCGCCAAGAACGCAGTCTTGATGCCGGTAAACCCTTCGACCGTCTCGGTTTCAAAGGCATTTTGCGCTTCAAACGCAAAAATGTTCAGTTCTCCCTGCAAGCACGCATTTGCAACATCCTCAACCGCGGACATCAGCAAGCCGGTGCAGGAGTAAATTCTCAAGACAAGCCTGCGAAATACACCAACGTGGGCAACTCGGCTATCGGATACGTGTGGGACTTCAACCAAATACAACCCGGTTGGGATAACTTCGACATCGACTATCCGCTGCCCATTCGCGTCATTGCCGACACTGACGATGGAGAAGAACAGTGTGTCAAAGACATCCAACGCTTCTATCCTGCGGCAAACGCGGCAAACCTGTGGCAGATGCTCTCAGAGCCACAAAGTTATTTCTCTTCTTATCGATTCAGACAAAGCACCGTATTATTCTAATGACTAAGTTATCCACCATTTCCGCCTGTTTGTTGGCAGTCGGATGTCTCACCACTTCGTGCGACGACTTTGTCTTTGGCAACGTCCACGTCAACTATGATGACAATCCTCTCGAAGCTAAGCCCGTTGCTCGCTCCGGAGCCGACCACTACGTCGACAGTTTGACCAAAATCAAGACGAACGATGCAATGGCCAACCCCGATCCTAATGGAGCGTTCAAGAACTGGTCTACTTGTTTGGCCATGTTCAAGGAAGGACACTCCCACGGTGACGGCAAGATGCACGGCAACTTTGTCTATCGCAATGCGCCTTGGAAGCAAGAAGAGTTTGTCCTCATTCACAACAACACCACACAATGGCCCACTGTTGAGGTGCAACGCTCCTCCACGGTGACTTATCTGGAATCGGTTGACGGCAAACAAGGCCCCAACTACATCCGCATCATCGGCGGAAAACTGAAACGCTGGGGACTTTGCCTCTACTTCTTCAACAAGGAGGGGAAGTTGATGAATGATGATATTCTCGAACATTCCGACGAATACCAGATATTCTTCACCGTCAGCGATGTGGACGACAAGGGTAGGCCTTATGACGTGATGGACTGTCGTGGTAAATGGACCTATGACCCCACGAGCAAAGATCCCTTGAAGAAAGGCACTGTGGACCCAACGCCCATCAAGGCGGCTGCCTTTGCCAATGCCACCACGTGGAAGCAACGAGCCGAATTGTCTTCTAAGCTCTTTGAATACACCTATCGCGACACCTGGAAACACGGGCTGATGGGAGATGGCACGCGCGAGTTGTTCAACCAGCGTTTGCTCCCGCCGCTCGACAAATCGGCCATGGACTATGCCGTGGCTCCCTACGACCAAGACCGCGTGGGCTTGAAAGGACACTTCAATTTCGACATCGATCTCGGAGAAACCGACAAAGACCACGTGCAATGGCCCTATCTCATTGCCAATCGTCCTGACTACGTGACGGGCAAACCAGCGCAATACACGCGTCCCACTTATCTCCTGCCGAAGTTCTATCTTTCTGTGCGCGTGATGAAATGTCCCAAAGGCAAAAAGGCACTCATTCCTCGCGATGAATATCTGAAACGCCACTCCACCTATAAGTTTGTCAGCGAACGCATTTGTGCTGAGGCCACGAATCCCGATGAAGCCAAAGAATACGGACAAGATTCGGAATGGACAGAAGTGTTGCGTTTCAACATCCCCATCAAAATCTATTGCAGCAGCTTCGATACTGACCCAACAGGCGTAGACGCCAACGACCCGCTCTACTTTTTCATGGGACACGAGATTGGTCTTTCGCCCGAAGACGCACTTGAAGCTGCACAAAACGTGCAAACGCACGGCATCGGCGGTGGTTCGGGTTACGGCAACTGGTTCCTCTAACTCGTAAAGGCCAAACACAGCAAAGAAAGTACACCGTCAAACACTGAGCAGAAGTGAAGCCTTCGCCTTTTGAGGGCGCACTTTGGGGCTCATCAGCAAGTTCTCCCCCCTTGCTCTAACGGGGATTTGCCAACATTGCATCATGGGAAGGCTGCGCTGCTCATTCTCTCAAGCGCCGCTTCCACTTATTATAGTTATATATTACCACCATGAGAAATATTTTCTACTCTCTTCTCGCGCTCCTCGCCCTCGGATTGGGCAGCTGCCAACGCGAAACCGGACTCACCAACGTCCAAACATCTGAAACCACCACCGACCACCTCATCATCAAAGAGGTGTTCTACGCGGGTCACGCTATGATTCGCACTCCATCCACCAGCTACAATGGAGGTTATTCACCGTTCCCCGGTGGCGGCGGTTATGGCGATGACACAGATTCCACTGCAGAAGATTCCACTGCAGAAGATTCTACTAGCGCTGCAACAACTGCGTCCACTCGTGCCGCAACGTCGGAAAAACGTTTCTACACTCGTGTGGATAACGACCAATACATCACCATCTACAATCCTTCTAAGCAAACGCTTTACCTCGATAGCCTGGCGATTGTGACCAACCAAATCGACCCTCGCGTCATCTTTGAATTTGCGCCCGGCGACAACTTTGTCAACTCTTATTATGGCGTAAATAGCATCATGTGCTTCCCCGGTAAGGGTCATGACTATCCTGTGAAACCCGGTCAAACCATCGTGATTGCCAATCACGCCATCGACCATGCGAAGGACTACGAAAAATATCTCGATGATAATGGCGAAAACCTCAAGGAATATGAAGGTATCGACCAATTCCTCGACCTCTCTAAGGCTGACTTTGAGTGGAGTCCCAGCACCGACAAGAACAACAACCCCAACGTGCCCGATTTGATGCCCATCACGCCCAACCGCGCCATGTCGACAATTCCTGAAGCTGTGGGTCTAGCACTCGTGCGTCTGCCTTGGTCGCCTGCCACCTTTGCTCAATATGAGAAGCGCAATCCCGAAGCTGATAAGAAAGCCAAGGTGAAAAATCCTGTGCACTACATCAACGTCACCAACACGGACTTCGCTGACTTTATAGCTGTTGAAATTCCTTTCAACAACGTCATCGACTGCATGACCATTTGCCCGCGCAAACGCTTCTTGATGAAACCTTCTAAGTTGGACAAGGGCTTCCTCGGCGTGACCGAAGAAAACTTCTCATCTTACAACAATGAAAATCTCCTCAAGGTGATGGGACTCTCGCTCCAACGCAAATTCGACGGTAAAGGCTTCGTGGACACCGACAACACGACGACCGACTTCGAAGTAAAGCCGGCTTCGCTCTCGCGCAAGGCCGCTGCGCCCGAAAAGCCCGCTGCAAAGCCCGCGCAATAAGGCGGATCCGGTTCAAAGCCACCGCATTTTGTCAAGCGCCGAGGGAGTTGCTCACTCCCTCGGCGCTTTCGTTTGTCTGCAGAGTCCGCCCGTCGGGAAAACACGGCCGCTTCTCAGCTTCGCAGCGCCTGCGGTGTCTCGCCTTCGGCCGACTTCGCTCACGACTTCACCCGATCTGCACGGCGGGAGCGGCCTTCTGCTCGCCGTCTTCCCACTCCACTGCACAAAAAGAGGGCGCTCCACATCGCTGTGGAGCGCCCTCGCGCGTTATCATTGTGTGACCGGGTCGCGAAGCGGGCTTAGGCCTCAACCTTCGACCAGTCTTGTTGGCTCATGCGCACGTAGCTTTGGTAGCGGCGCTTGGCGTTCTCTTCGCAAGCCTGGAAGAGTTCGGCAGCCTGTGCGGGGAACTGCTTTTTGAGTGCCTGGAAGCGCACTTCGCCCGTGAGGAAGTCTTGGAAATCCTCCCACTTCGGCGCCTTGCTGTCGAGCAAGAAGGGGTTTTTGCCCTGTTCTTCGAGCTCGGGGTTGTAGCGCCAGAGGTGCCAGTAGCCACATTTCACGGCCAGCTCCTCTTCGTGCTGCGATTTGCCCATGCCGGCTTTCAGTCCGTGGGCGATACAGGGCGAGTAGGCCACGATGAGCGAAGGTCCGGGGTAGGCTTCTGCCTCGCGGATGGCCTTGAGCGTCTGGTTGTGGTCGGCGCCCATGGCGATTTGCGCCACGTAAACGTAACCATAAGTGGTGGCGATGAGGCCGAGGTCCTTCTTTCGGATGCGCTTACCGCTGGCGGCAAACTTGGCCACGGCGCCCGTAGGCGTAGCCTTGGAGGACTGACCGCCGGTGTTGGAGTAAACTTCGGTGTCGAGGACGAGAATGTTCACATCTTCGCCGCTGGCGATCACGTGGTCCAGTCCGCCGTAGCCAATGTCGTAGGCAGCGCCGTCACCACCGATGATCCACTGCGAACGCTTGGTGAGGTAGTGGCTGAGTTCGTCGAGTTGTGCGCAAACCGGGCAACCTTCGGCCTTACCTGCCTGGATGAGGGGTTTGAGACGCGCAGCGGCCGCCTTGCTCTCGGCAGCTTTGTCCTTACCGTCGAGCCATTGCTGTGCGGCTTCCTTGAATTCTGCGCTCACATGCTCATCGTCGAGGCAACGCGTGAGGATTTCGGTGATGCGGGTGCGCATTTTCTTATTGGCCAAGGCCATACCGAGTCCGTATTCGCAGAAGTCTTCGAAAAGCGAGTTGGCCCATGCCGGTCCGTGTCCCTCTTCGTTGGTGGTGTAGGGAGTGGAGGGGATGGAAGCGGAGTAGATGGAGGAGCAGCCCGTGGCGTTGGCCACCATCTCGCGGTCGCCGAAGAGCTGGCTGACGAGTTTCACATAGGGTGTCTCGCCGCAGCCTGCACATGCGCCCGAGAATTCGAAGAGCGTGGGGGCAAACTGCGAGTTCTTGGGGTTGGCGTTGATGTCGAGCAGGTGATGTTTGCTCTTGACGTTGTTAATGAGGTAATCCCAGTGGGCCGCTTCGTCGCGTTCCTTTTCGAGGGTGGACATGGCGAGGGCTTTTCCGGTTTTGGGCTTGCCGGGGCACACGTCTACGCAGTTGGCGCAACCGGTGCAGTCGAGTACGCTCACCTGGATGCGGAAGTTCATGCCCTTCATGGCGGCGGGCGCCTTCATTTCGATGGCGGGCGCGTCGAAACCGGCCTTTTCGTCGGCATCGAGCACGAAGGGACGGATGCAACCGTGGGGGCACACGTAGGCGCACTTGTTGCACTGGATGCAGTTCTCCAGATCCCAAGTGGGCACGAACGTGGCGACGCCGCGCTTCTCGTAGGCAGCGGTGCCTTGGTGCCAGGTACCGTCTTCGAGTCCCTTGAAAGCGCTGACGGGGAGGTCGTTTCCGACCTGTGCATTGATGACGCGCACGAGATCTTTGACGAAAGCGGGTGCTCCGTCGTCGACGGCCTTGTCATCTTCGAGCGAAGCCCATGCGGGATCGACGGTGAACTGGTGATACTCGCCTCCGCGATCGACGGCGGCGTAGTTTTTCTCCACCACGTCCTGACCTTTCTTGCCGTAAGTCTTTTCGATGAAGTGCTTCATCTCCTCTACGGCCTTGTCGACGGGGATCACGCCGGTGATGCGGAAGAAGGCGCTCTGCAAAATGGTGTTGGTGCGGTTGCCCAATCCGATTTCGGCAGCGATTTTCGTGGCGTTGATCACATAGACCGTGATGTTTTTCTGTGCCAAGATGCGCTTGATCTTGTTGGGCATGTTGCGGGTGAGGGCCTCATCGTCCCAAACGGTGTTGAGCAGGAAGGTGCCTCCGGGCTGAATGCCGCGCAGCACGTCGTACATGTGCATGTAGCTCTGCACGTGGCAAGCCACGAAGTTGGGGGTGTTCACCAGATAGGTGGAACGAATGGGGTGATCGCCGAAACGCAAGTGCGAGCAAGTGAAGCCGCCCGACTTCTTCGAGTCGTAAGAGAAGTAAGCTTGGCAATACTTGTCGGTGGTTTCGCCGATGATCTTGATGGAGTTCTTGTTGGCTCCCACCGTACCGTCGGCTCCGAGTCCGTAGAATTTGGCCTGGAACATGCCCTCTCCGCCGAGGCTGATTTCCTCTTTCGGGGGGAGAGACGTGAAGGTCACATCGTCGACAATGCCGATGGTGAAGTGGTCCTTGGGTTCGTTGAGCGCGAGGTTCTCATAGACCGACATGATTTGTGCCGGAGTGGTGTCGTTGGATCCCAGTCCGTAGCGTCCGCCCACGATGAGGGGGGCATTTTCACGGCCGTAGTAGGCATCCTTGACGTCGAGATAGAGGGGTTCTCCGCTGGCACCGGGTTCTTTGGTGCGGTCGAGCACGGCAATGCGCGTGGCCGTGGCGGGCACAGCGGCGAGGAGGTGCTTGACCGAGAAGGGGCGATAGAGGTGAACGCAGACCATGCCGACCTTTTCTCCCTTTTCGCGGAGGTAGTCGATGGCTTCGCGAGCAGCTTCAGTGGCCGAACCCATGAGAATGATCACGCGGTCGGCTTCGGGATCGCCGTAGTAGTTGAACAGGCCGTATTCGCGACCGGTGATGCGGCTGATTTCCTTCATGTACTCCTCCACCGCTTCGGGCACAGCCTCATAGAAGGGGTTGGATGCCTCGCGGTGTGCGAAGAAGGTTTCGGGGTTTTCGGCCGTGCCTCGTGTCACGGGGTGCTCGGGCGTGAGGGCACGTTCGCGAAATTCGCTCAGCGCCTTGCGGTCCACCAGCGGGCTGAGGTCTTCGGTGTCGAGGCATTCGATCTTCTGGATCTCGTGCGAGGTGCGGAAACCGTCGAAGAAGCTGATGAACGGCACGCGGGTCTTGATGGCAGCCAAGTGGGCCACGCCGGCCAGGTCCATCACTTCCTGCACAGAACCTTCGGCGAGCATGGCAAAGCCGGTTTGGCGTGCCGACATGACGTCTTGGTGATCGCCGAAGATGCTCAGGGCGTGGCTGGCAATGGTGCGCGCCGAAACGTGGAACACGCAGGGGAGGAGTTCGCCGGCAATCTTGTACATGTTAGGAATCATGAGCAAGAGGCCCTGCGATGCGGTGAAAGTGGTGGTCAGTGCGCCGGCTTGGAGCGAACCGTGCACAGCGCCGGCGGCGCCGCCCTCGCTTTGCATTTCCTGCACGAGGACAGTTTCGCCGAACATGTTTTTGCGGCCTTGCGCCGACCAGTCGTCGACGTATTCTGCCATCGTAGACGAGGGCGTGATGGGGTAAATGGCGGCCACTTCGCTGAACATGTAGGCGATGTGGGCAGCAGCCTGGTTGCCATCACAAGTAATGAATTTCTTAGCCATACTTCTATGGTGTTATGATTGTTATGTTATGATGTCCTTGTGGGCGGAACGTTCCGCCTGAGCCGGCGTGCCATGCCGGAAGCCGCTGCTGCCCGTTGTGCACACGGGGGTGGAGCGTTGTCGGTCACCATGAATGGAGATGAACGAGCGGTCCTCTCGGACCTTGCACCGGAGCCCTGCGTCTGTGAGCGCGGGCGTCCGTAGGGCAAAGGTAATATTTCTTTTCTGACAGACCAAGTGTGCATTTCCGAAACTTCGCACCCGATAGGCTTTTGTGGTGCGAAAATAACGCTTTTTGCACCTCGCCGCGTTTTCCCGTCCCGCTTTTCGGCGCCCTCCGCCCCCCGCTGCCGAAACATTCCCTTCGCGCAGAGCAAAACCCCGTGCTTTGGCGCAAAAGCGCCCCGCATTCAACAAAAATAGTCCTATTTTTCACTTCCCCTCGGCACCCCGCAAAACCTTTCATTCACGCGCGCGATCCTATATAATGGTGATTTCTTCGACCGACGGGCCATATTTTTTAGTCAATTCCTTTGCATTCTCCATATTCTTTGTATTTTTGCCCAAAAGCATGAGCCTCACCACCCCGCAAACGGTCGAAAGTCGTGCTTCCGCACCGGTAATCGGCAGAAAGCAAAGCCCTAGCACCACTTCCCATCCGCGCAAAAGACGAGACGAAGGCCTTAATCGCCTTACGCCCCACATTGCTTCTCAAATTCAATCCCTATGCGAAGACTCTTTTCGCACATTCTCACTATGGCAACTGCAGCGAATCCCATGGCAGCCATAGCCGCATATAGTTTCTTGCCCCAAAAACCATCGCTTAATATCAAAATCATCGAAAGAGAAAGGAGAATGACTTAGACCAACCTAAGTCCAAACAGAGTGAAAAGCATCAAATTCAACAAAATCAGATAGAATTATGAGACATCTACTCGCCCTATGTATAGCCATTCTTTGTATGAGTATGGCGAGTGTGCCGGACACACAAAAACCTCGTCGTGAAGAAGCTATCGCGCTTATCCAAAGCACAAAGGGTATCAATGTTTGTGGTAAACAAAGTAGTATTACTGATCCCTATAAGCTCAAGAAAGAACTTGAAGCAAAAGGATGTCGTGTTTTCATCGAGAATAGCTCAATTCATGTAGAATACCCTCAATAAGACGTTTATGAAAAAGTTACTTATTCTCCTTTTTCTCTCTTGGACGTTGCACGCTGTATATGCTCAAACGGAAGGCCTCGTTCCTATTGAGCACGTGTCCTACATCTATGAAGAGCAGATCTCATATCCATCGGGAAGAGAGGATCGTTGCTATCTTATCTTTCGGAAAGATTCGCTAGGCGTGCATGGATGTTTAAATGCTACAACAGATGAGTTTTATGTAGCTAGAGAAGGATTCCTTCCTGGTTATGAGATTCGTCCTTTGCAAAACATCATTGTAAAACAGGATTCTTTGTCTTTTACAGTCGAAGCAGGGGTAGAATTTGACAACCCAGTTCCATTATATTGCAAGGAGGAGGCAACAGCGCAGCGCATGGGCATCCCCCTTTGGATACAAAAAGGTGCAAAACCCGATGTGATTACTCATAAATACAAAGGGAAGATTGAAGCCAATCGTTTGGTAATAGATGATGGGGAACCTTTTACCATTCCTAGGAAACGTGTTTTCATTCGCTGTAACTAATCTCATGTACCCCATCATTTCCGTGTGAGGTGATGGGGTACTTTTAAGGTGTATTATAATGTCGAAAAATTGTATGGACACTGTGTCGAAGGACAAGCTCCCGCAGTTGTAATCCGCCCCAACGCTGATGGCTCAGCAGATTATTATGACCCACAAACTGGCTGCAGCGGCACTCTCCCTAAAGGAACCTACTCAGATTGGAAATACCCAAAATCCATTTGCCATGAATACATTAAAAACTATATTCACGTGTTTCTTTACTCTCTGTTTTATGATGGTAGCCAATAGCTATGCTCAAAAAACAGATAGCATCAATACAGAAGCCGGCAAAAGCGTGCTCCATAGAAATGCGATCTACATACCACCGGCTTTGGAGCAGTATGCCGACACAGCTCTTCTCCATCAGAGATTTAACGTAGAAAACAAAGGCAATTACCTCTATACCCCCTTTACAGAGGACAACGAACCCACCATCCCCTTTAATTATGGGTTTCTACATCCACTGGGCGAAAGATTCTACAATTGCTTTATGGGAAAGGTTGATCGCATTCTCCGCCCCAAAGCAGACAAAGGTTTCATCATCCTCACAAGCTATCTCGTTGTTCTTGGTGATTCCTATGCCTTTGACACAAGCAACAAAGACACGTCTAAGTTGGCTGATCTCAAGTACCTTGATTTCAGACACATCAAAAGAGATTTTTCTTATGGACATCCCTATCAAGGATTCACTCCCAACGATCGTATAGAACTCAGCAATTTCGTACAATCGTATGGTAGGCAAGCCGCATTAGAGACCGCCAATGCTTGGGTAATGGCCAGCTATCCTTTCAGTTTACAATCTACGAAATTTGAAAATCGATATACACGAGGAAGAAAACTCATCCTCACAGATGGGCATTCAACTCTTTACTTGTATTTTCTGATGATTGACTCAGTCGCACCCAACTTCGATACTGAGGTTCTTCCCTACATTAAAGGGGTATTTCGCTTCAACAGGTTTCGATAAAGACTAAGACCACGATTTACGCCACGCTATTGTTTCATATCTATTTACCCATTCAAAATCTAAGTGCCACTCTGTCTTTCGTGCTTGCATAGCAAAATACAAATAAAAACCTGAGTTCGGCCTAAACATTTCCTCTAAAAACAATCCCACCGACTAAACAACTTAATCGGTGAAACTACGTGGAAAGAGAATCGCAACTTTACAATTGAAGACCAAATAGTTACTATTCCACACGAACTCCATTTACACTACAAAGACAACAGAAATGTTTTATTAGGTCGACGGATTCTGTAAGCAGATACGCGAAAGTTTTCTCAACAAACGCTTCGCAATCTCCATATTATTTGTACTTTTGCCCAAAAGCATGAGCCTTCATCGCCCCACAAACGATCGAAAGTCGTGCTTCCGCAAAGCCTATAGCCCAAGTGCAACAAAATCCCCCTCAACAATACCTCAACATCTAAATACAATCACACAATGACACACCTCACTCCCCGCCCACTGCCCCGCCTGCTCGGCGTGCTGTTCGTTTTCCTCTTCGCCCTCCTGCCCCTCGCTGCACAGCAAGGTAAGGACTTCGAGGACTACAACGTGAAACGCGGCTTCGAAATGCTGCAAAACGACGAAGACCAAGGCGAAGCGCTCAAGCAATTCCAAACGGCGCTCGAAAAGAACCCGCGCAACGGCTACGCCCATTTCTTCATTGGGCTCATCCGCCTCGACAACGACGAAAACGGCAACGCCCTCTCCGCCATCGACCAGGCACTCAAGTATCTGCCCAAGAAAGACAAGGAGACGCTTGCCCTTGCCCACTCCAAACGCGCACTCGTCCACCTGGCGCTCGCCGACACCACGGCCGCCCTCACCGACATCGGCACGGCCATTCGCCTCGCGCCCGACGATCGTGACTACATCCAACAGCGCGGCGACCTCTACTACGAGATGGAGCGCTACGATCTCTCCGACCGCGACTACGAGCAGATGCAAAAACTCGACAAAGGCAACACCTATTCCTATATGGGCATGGGGCGCAACGCCGTGGCACGCAAAGACTACGACCGCGCCATCGCACTCTTCGACCACGTGGTGCAACTCGCTCCCGAATATGGGCAGGGCTATTCCTTCCGCGCCGAGGCCTACTTGCTGCGCCACGAATATCCGCGCGCCGTGGAGGACTGCACCACAGCCCTCTCGCTCATGGACGACGACATTGACCACAAGGCCTTCCAAGTCTTCGGCATACTCTGCGACTCTGCCGCCGCCCCGCTGCGGGCACGCCTCAAAGTGCTCCGCAACAAAGAGCCCAACCTGCCCAAATGGCCCCTGCTGCTCGCCGCCGTCGAGCGGGTGCAAAAGAACTATGGCCGCGCGGTGAACTACCGCCTCGAAGCTTATGCCCTGGAACCGGCCAACAGCACAACTTATAATATAGCCACCGATCTGGCTTCGCTCAACCTGCACGAGGCGGCCCTGAGCTGGAATGCGCGCGCCGGGGCGGGCGATTCGACCGACATCGATATTCCGCTGCAAAGAGCGCAACAGCTCATCGAGCTCCGCCGCTATGACGAAGCCAAGGCGGCACTGGATCGCGCACAGGCCCTCGATGCCGAAAACCTCCGCCTCTATCTACTGCGCTCCTCGGTACATCGCCAGCAAAAGCACTACGAAGCTGCCGTGGAAGCCCTGGACATGGCCCTCTCGCTCAACGAAGAAGAGGCCTTCCTCCACGACCTGCGCGGGCGCTTGCTCCTGAAAATGGGACAGAAAGAGCGTGCCGCCGCGGACTTCCGCCGCGAGTTGGAACTCGAAAAAACGCCCGACGATTACTTCACCTCGCCCTTTGCCCTCTATTTCCTCGGGCAGCCCAAAGCCGCCGCCGCGCGCATGGACTCCATCATGGCCAAGGGCGACGACGAACAAGCCTACAACGCGGCCTGTATCTACGCACTTTGCGGCAACAAGCAGCAGGCACTCACCTATCTGGAGCGCGCGTTGAAGAGCCGAAAGTACACCGATTTCGACCACATCGACACGGATTCCGACCTCGACGGCCTGCGCAACGATGCCGACTTCAAGGCTTTGGTCAAGCAATATCGTGATGCGTGGGAAGCGCACCTCGCGGCCGAACGCAAACTCCTCGACCCGCGCGCCACTGAAGGCGCAAAGAGCGAATCGACCGCCGACACTTCGGCGAAGCCCGCCGCACAAAAGACGGACAAAAAGGCGACGGCAGCCGCTCCTCACGGTGTTTCGGAAATCGCCTTTACCCATTCGGGCGGCGTCACGCAGGTGCCTTGCACCATCAACGGGCTTCCGCTCCACTTTGTCTTCGACACCGGCGCGTCGGAAGTGACGCTTTCGTCGGTGGAAGCGCAGTTCATGTTCAAAAACGGCTATCTCAAACCCTCCGACGTGATCGGTCGCCGGGCTTACCTCACGGCTTCGGGCGATGTGGTGGAGGGCACGAGTGTGCGCCTGCACTCCGTGACCTTCGGCGGGCTGACGCTCAACAACGTGCGCGCCTCCATCACCCACAGTCAGGCTGCCCCGCTCCTCCTCGGCCAGTCCGTGCTCAGCCGACTGGGCAAAGTGGAAATCGACAACCAGGCCAACGTGATTCGCATCACCAAGAAGTGAAGGGAAAGCGACTTCCCGAATACGACCGATTGCAAGACCTCGACACCAACCGCAGTCAATGAAAGCTATTCTCAAGTTTTTCGGCGACGATATCCTACGCTATCTCTTCAGGCACAAGGTAATGGGGATACCGGGCTGGATTCCGGCTACAATAGGCCTCGTACTGTTGATTCTCTATAAGTTGCTACAAAGTCCGGAAGACAAAGAAGATTCCGACAAGGAGGAGCATTGATTGGGCACAAGCCATTTTCCACGACAATGCTCCCGCCCAAGCGCTGAATCAAGGAAAAAGGGAGACACAAGTCCCGCAAGATGAGATTTTTCTCCTCAAAAACTTGCACAGTCCCCGCGAATTGCTTACATTTGCAGCGTTCAAACAGACGTGAGGGGCTCAAACGAAGCTCCTCACTTCTTTTAATTAGTCGTGCCTCCGCCCTTCGCCGTAGAAGTCGGGGCACCTCTCACTCATTTCACCCCCCACTGACACATGATCAGTAAAGAAGCCGTAGAACAACTCATCGCCGACTGGCTCGTCGGCAAAGACTATTTCCTGACCGACCTGGTCATCACGCCCGACGACCGCATCATCGTGGAAATCGACCACGCCGAAGGAGTGTGGATCGACGACTGCGTGGCCCTCTCCCGCCACATCGAAGAGGGATTGGACCGCGACGAGACCGATTTCGAGCTCGAAGTGGGCAGCGCCGGACTGGGACAGCCCTTCAAAGTGCTGCGCCAATATGAAATCCACCTCGGCGACGACGTGGAAGTGCTCACCGCCGAAGGCAAAAAGCTCATCGGCCGACTCACCGCGGTCGACAACAGCCAAATCACCCTCACACAGACCGTGAAAGTGAAGGCACCGGGCGAAAAACGTCCCCACTTGCAGGACGTGGAAACCGTTCTCCCCTTCGACAACGTGAAGTGGACCAAACTTTACATCGACTTTAAATAACTCCCTTGCCGACTGCGCATCACCAACGCACCCGCCGCCGGGCTCACCCGCCCAACACGCAGTGCGTCGGTGCACCCGTTGTCACCCACGGCGCCCGTTTCGGCGCCGAGGGGCTCCCTCCCTCGCCGGAGACGTCCCACTTCGGGCACTGCCCCCGCGGCACCCGTCGCCACCGGCCCCGCACAGTCGGCCTATACCTCACGCGCATCTATCACAGCGACCCCACCATGGCCAAAAAACAAACCGAAACCCCCAGTTTGTTGGAGACCTTCAGAGACTTCAACCAAACCAAAAATATCGATGACACCACTTTGCTCGGCGTGCTCGAAGAAAGCTTCCGCAGCGTCATCGCCAAAATCTTCGGCACGGACGAAAATTTCACCGTCGTGGTGAATCCCGACAAAGGTGACTTCGAAATCACCCGCAGCCGCGAAATCGTGGCCGACGATGAGGTGGAAGATCCCAACAAACAGATCGCGCTGAGCGAAGCTCGCCGCATCGAACCCGACTTCGAAGTGGGAGAAGACTGCAGCGAACACATCGAATTTGAGGATTTCGGCCGCCGCGCCATCCTCACCCTCCGACAAACGCTGGCCAGCAAGATACTAGAGCTCGAACACGACTCCATATATAATAAGTATAAGGATCGCGAGGGCGATCTCATCACGGCCGAAGTCTACCAAACGTGGAAAAACGAAACGTTGCTGGTGGACGAGGAAAAAAATGACCTCTTGCTGCCCAAGACGCAACAGATTCCCCGCGACTTCTACCACAAGGGCGACCAAATCAGCGCCGTGATCGATCGCGTCGACAACACAAACGGCAACCCGAAAATCTATCTTTCGCGCACCAGCCCCCTCTTCCTTCGTCGACTCCTCGAACGCGAAATCCCCGAAATCGCCGACGGCATCATTCAACTCCGTGCCGTGGCCCGCATCCCGGGCGAACGCGCCAAAATCGCCGTCGAAAGCTTCGACCCCAACATTGATCCCGTCGGATCGTGCGTGGGCGTGGGCGGAAGTCGCATCAATGGCATCGTGCGCGAGCTGCGAAACGAGAACATCGACGTGATCCCCTACTCGTCCAACACGATGCTCTTCATCCAACGTGCCCTCAATCCGGCACACATCAACAACATCGAGATCAACGAAGAGCTCAAAAAAGCCGATGTCTTCCTCAATCCCGACCAAGTGAGCCTGGCCATTGGTAAAGGCGGCCAGAACATCAAGCTCGCCTCGATGCTCACGGGCTACACCATCGACGTATTCCGCGAAGTGGAGGGCGAACAACCCATCGACGACATCTATCTCGACGAATTTGCCGACGAAGTCGACCAATGGGTGCTCGACGCCGTGAAGAACATGGGCTTGCGCACCGCAAGAGAAGTGCTCAATGCGCCCAGAGACATGATCGCAGAAAAGGCCGACCTCGAAGACGACACCGTAGACCACCTCCTCTCCGTGCTCCGCGCGGAGTTTGACGACAGCGAAAGCTAACCTCTCGGGCTTCGGCCCCACAGCGTTTCCCTTTCGTCACATCGGCCGGCACGCGGCCACCAACCCACACACAATGAGATTAAGCAAAGCCACCAAAGAATTTAACATCGCAACCCAAAGAGCCGTAGACACGCTCAAAGAGCACGGTCACGTCGTCGAAGCCAGCCCCAATGCCAAAATCGACGACGCACAATACGAGATCCTCAAAAAGGTGTTTGCCAGCGACAAAGCCCAAAAGGACGAGGCCGAAAAGCTCTTCCCCAGCCGACGCGAGGAGAAACGCAATGAAAAGGGCGACAAAGCCGAGGCCGACAACCAACCGACGGCGGAGGCGGCCGAGACAGAGGCACCTGCGCCCGCAGCGGCCGAACAGCCCCAGCCCGCTGCCGACGACGCTGCACCGGCCGACGCAACCCATGCGCCCGAAAACGAGGAGGACAACAAGCCCCGGCTCAAAGTAGTTGGCCACATCGACCTCGAAGCCACTGGCACCGGCCGCAAACGCACCTCGCGCAAGAGTAGCGCTGCCGCCAAGAGCGAAAAATCGGCCGCTGAAGAAGCCCCCGCTGCGGCACCCGCCACGGAAAAAGCGGCTGCCCGAGCCCAAGCCACCCAAGCGCCGGCCGAAACACCGGCACCCGCTGCCGAAACGGCCACAACCCCTGCAGCAGAATCCACAACCGCCTCGGCAGCAACCGCTGCCACAGCCGGCGAGCAGGTAGAAAAGCCCGCCGAAGCACCGAGTGAGGCCGCCGAATCCCCCGCAAGCGAAGGCAACGCCGAGGACACGCCCGCCGTGGGCGGCGCACCCCGTCTGACAGGCCCCAAGGTGCTCGGCAAAATCGACCTCGACGCCATCAACGCCAACACGCGCCCCAAGAAAAAGAGCAAGGAAGAGCTCCGCAAAGAGCGCAACGAAAAGCGCAACCCCGCCGGCAAAAAGCGTGCGCGCATCGGTAATGAACGCGTAGACGTGAGTGCCGAAGCCAAAAAGAACAATGCAAGCGGCGGCAACGGCGCAGGCGGCAACCAAAACCGCAACAACCAGAATCGCAACGACCGCAACGCCGCCAAGGGTCAAGGCAAGAAGGGCAAGAAAGGCAACGCTCCCGCACAGCCCGTCAGCGACGAAGACGTAGCAAAGCAGGTGAAAGAAACGCTGGCTCGCCTGCAAGCCAAAGGCGCCGGCAAGGGCAAAGGCGCGAAGTACCGCAAGGAAAAGCGCGAAGCCGCCCGCGAACGCCACGAAGAAGACCTCATGCGTCGCGATGCCGAGAGCCGCGTGCTCAAACTCACCGAGTTTGTGACCGCCAACGAGCTCGCCACGATGATGGACGTGCCCGTCACACAAGTCATCGGCACCTGCATGAGCATCGGCATCATGGTTTCCATCAACCAGCGCCTCGATCAGGAGACCATTGAGATGGTGGCCGACGAATTTGGCTTCAGCACCGAGTTTGTCAGCGCCGAAGTGCAAGAAGCCATCGTCGAAGAAGTGGACAGCGACGAGGATCTCGTGCCCCGCGCCCCCATTGTCACAGTCATGGGCCACGTCGACCACGGTAAAACCTCCTTGCTCGACCACATTCGCAACGCCAACGTCATCGCCGGCGAGGCCGGCGGCATCACCCAGCACATCGGTGCCTACAATGTCCGCCTGAAAAACGGTCGCGAAATCACTTTCCTCGACACCCCCGGCCACGAAGCCTTCACCGCCATGCGTGCCCGCGGTGCCCAAGTGACGGATATCGCCATTATCATCATTGCAGCCGACGATAACGTAATGCCGCAAACCAAAGAGGCCATCAATCACGCTGTGGCCGCCGGTGTGCCCATCGTCTTCGCCATCAACAAGATCGATAAGCCCGGTGCCAACCCCGACGCCATCAAGAGCACCCTGGCTTCGATGAACTTCCTCGTCGAAGAATGGGGGGGTAAGTACCAATCGCAAGACATCTCGGCCAAGAAAGGCGAGGGCGTGTTCGAACTCCTCGAGAAAGTGCTCCTCGAAGCCGACATGCTCGACCTCAAAGCCAACCCCAAGCGCCGCGCTGTGGGCACCGTCATCGAAAGCTCGCTCGACAAGGGCCGCGGCTACGTTTCCACGGTGCTCGTCTCCAACGGTACGCTGCGCCAAGGCGACGTCATCGTCGCCGGCACCCACGCCGGTCGCGTCAAAGCCCTCTTCAACGAGCGCGGCGTCCGCGTCGAGGAAGTGCCCCCCGCACACGCCGCCACCGTCCTCGGCTTCAACGGCGCACCCCAGGCCGGCGACCAATTCAACGTCATGGAGACCGAACAGGAAGCCCGCGAGATTGCCAACAAACGCATGCAACTGCAGCGCGAACAAAACCTGCGCACCTCCAAGATGCTCACGCTCGACGAGATCGGCCGCCGCTTGAAACTCGGCGACTACCAGGAACTCAACATCGTCGTCAAGGGCGACGTCGACGGTTCGGTGCAGGCGCTCTCCGACTCTTTCATTAAACTCTCCACCGAGTCCATCGCCGTCAACGTCATCCACAAAGGCGTGGGTCAAATCTCCGAGAACGACGTCACCCTCGCCGCCGCTTCCAAGGCCGTCATCGTCGGCTTCCAGGTTCGCCCCTCGGCCGGCGCGCGCAAACTCGCCGAGAAAGAAGGCGTCGACATCCGCCTCTACTCCATCATCTACGACGCCATCGAAGAAGTCAAGGAGGCCATGGAAGGCATGCTCAAGCCCATCGTCAAGGAAGAAATCACCGCCATGGTCGAAGTGCGCCAAGTCTTCCACATCTCCAAGGTCGGTTACATCGCCGGTGCCTATGTGGTCGACGGCAAAGTCTCGCGCAGCGACAAAGCCCGCCTCATTCGCGACGGCGTGGTGGTCTTCTCCGGCGACATTGCAGCCCTCAAGCGCTTCAAAGACGACGTCAAAGAAGTCACCACCAACTTTGAGTGCGGTATCTCCCTCCAAGGTTGCAACGACATCAAGGAAGGCGACACCATCGAAACCTACCGCGAAGTCGAAATCAAGCAGAAACTCAACGCCTAACCCCACGAAAAGCCGCGATCAGTTCCAACCGATCGCGGCTTTTTTTGTACTTTTGCCCCCCGATCGGCCCCTTTTTCTGAGCCGTCCCCCTTCTCTCGCACTGCCCTACCCCACATCACGAATAGCCCTCCGTGTTTCGCGCCGAATCCCGCGATTATCGCACGTTTTCTCCCAAGAATCCGCGAAAAACGCCTATTCTTGAGAAAATTCGTCGATAAAAAACTACCATTCGTCGATACATTTCTCGAAAGTGGCAGAAAATCAACCACTTCGCTTGCATTTCCACTTCCGATTCCCTATTTTTGCAACCACAAACAGACATGAACAAGTCAATCATTGCAGCCTTCGCTCTCGCGTCCACGCTGCTTCTCACCACCTCCTGCGACGTGCTCAATGCAGGACAAAGCAACACAGCAAACACGCTCTCGGCTCTCAACACCGGCGGCGGGATGCTCACCAATCTTCTCTCCAACATCCTCAGCGGCGGCAGCGTAACAGAACGCGATCTCGTCGGCAATTGGACCTACGATGGCGTCAAGTGTGCCTTCGAAAGTCAGAACCTTTTGGCACAAGCCGGCGGAGTGGCAGCAGCCAGTGCCGTCGAAACCAAAGTAGATGAGCAACTCAAGAACTACGGCATCCGCAAAGGTGTGACCCGCTTCAACTTCAAGGCAGACAAAACCTTCACCGCCACACTCGGCGGCCGCAACATGAGCGGAACTTATAGCCTCGACACCCAGTCGAAAACGCTCCATCTTCAATTCGTGGGCGGACTCCTCAACCTCCAACCCCAAGTGGTCCGCAACGGCAACGGCATTGCCCTCCTCTTCGAGTCCGACAAACTCCTCGGCATCCTCGGCACGGCTTCGTCCCTGCTCGGCAAGATGGGCAACAACAACCTTTCGCTCGTGTCTTCGCTCCTCGGTAACTACCAGGGCATGCGCATCGGCTTGAAACTCTCGAAGTAAACGCCACGCGCCACCCTCCTTTCCCCGCGGCATCGGCCCCTCGAGCCCCTCGGCTCCCGCTCCCTGCCGCCACCTCGGCGCAAGTCGCACCGCCACAGCGCACCGCGACTCCACGCCCCCCTACTTCGAGCATTTCTCGTATTTATAGTTTCCGAACAGTCTCGCTTACAGTGGTAAGTGAGGCTGTTTTTTTGTACTTTGATGGCAAATCACTACCTTTGCCCCATATAATCTCCACTACATGCACAACCTTTCCCGCCTCTTCGCCCTTCTCCTCCCGCTCGGGCTCTTGCTCAGCTCGTGCGGCGGGAGCAGTTCGCAAACCAAAAACGGGTTCACCTATCAACTCGCCCCCCGCGAATCGCAGCCCGGCAACTTCCTCACCTACACCGCCGCCCAAGGCCCCGTACGCTCGTGGCAAGGCTTCGCCGTGCGCGCCGACCGCAAAACCCTCTCCGCCGGCGACCTCTTCGAACCCAATATCGACGTGCGCATCGACTCTTCTCGACTCGCCCAAAGCCTCACCGCCGACGGCACCCTCACGGTGGGCCATTTCGTAGGGCGTGTCGGCGGCGAAAGCACCCTTGTCGACGGCCTCATCGTGCCCCCCGGCGGCGCCCCCACGGGGCGCGACACTGCACTCATCGGCCGCATCGTCCAACCCATCGAAGGCGGCGGCATCTACATCGGCCCCGCCGGACAACGCGAGATACTCAGCCGCGGCGGACAGGGCGGCACCATTGTCAACTCGCGCAACGTCATCGACAGCCTCGGCGTCGGGCTCCACGTCTTCCCCGACGGCAGCTACTTCGCCGGCCGCATGGTAGGCGATCTCGGCACCGATCTGCCCGACTTCCTCGACGGCTACTACGTCACCCCCGACAGCACCCTCTACGTCCTGCCCGAAGAGCGCACCGCCGTCGACGCCCTCACCGCCGAAGCCCTCAAAGCCAAAGCCCCCGCCAAGGGTGCACCCCTCGCCCGCCTGCTCTCGTTGCCCGCCGACCTCAAAAACCTCTATGGCAACGTGGCCAACAACTACGACACCCCGCCCATGCTCAACGGTAGCCCCGCAGCCACAGCCCCCCTCCGCTTCGAGCCCTTCGAAACCGCCGGGCACCCCACGCGCAACCACAGCCTCAGCGTGCAATTCCTCGTCGAAACCGACGGACACACGAGAGTGATCCACGTCAGCGACTGCAAAGACCCCGAAGTCGAAGCCGCCGCCAAAGGTTTCTTGCGCAAACAAACCTTCACCCCCGCCACCAAAGGCGGACGTCCCGTCAAGGCCTGGGTGCGCCGCACGCTCAACTATCGCACCGCCACCGACCAGCCGGGTTCTCCCGCTCCCACCGAGATCGAAGGCAACATCCACACCCTCTGATCGCCCCACCGCCCGCACACGTTTCCCGCCCCGCCGCCCAGGCCCCCGCGGGCAACACCGCGCAGGCCCCCTCCCCTTCCCATCGTCCCCCAACATGCACCGTGCGCCCCGCCACCTCGCGCGAGTCGCCCTCCGTGTGCACACACCGACATAACACTTTAACTTCCATGGCACAAGCACCCGCATTCAAGTATGCCCCCATGTTCCAGCTCGGCGAAGACCACACCGAGTACTATCTCCTCACGCGCGACCACGTCAGTGTGAGCGAATTCGAAGGTCACCCCATCCTCAAAGTCGAAGCCGAAGGCATCACCCGCATGATCGCCCAGGCCTTTCGCGACGTCTCCTTCCTGCTGCGCCGCGCCCACAACGAGCAGGTAGCCTCCATCCTCGCCGACCCCGAAGCCTCCGACAACGACCGCTACGTTGCCCTCACCTTCCTGCGCAACGCCGAAGTCGCCGCCAAAGGCCGTCTGCCCCTCTGCCAAGACACCGGCACCGCCATCGTCCACGGCGAGAAAGGCCAACAAGTTTGGACCGGCACCTGCGACGAAGCCGCCATCTCGCGCGGCGTCTACGACACCTACACGCAGGAGAACCTCCGCTACTCGCAAAACGCCCCCCTCACCATGTACGACGAGGTCAACACCCGTTGCAACCTCCCCGCACAAATCGACATCGAAGCCACCGAGGGCGACGAATACCACTTCCTCTGCGTCACCAAAGGCGGCGGATCGGCCAACAAGAGCTACCTCTATCAGGAAACCAAGGCCATCCTCAACCCCGACACCCTCGTGCCCTTCCTCGTCGGCAAGATGAAAACCCTCGGCACCGCCGCTTGTCCGCCCTACCACATCGCCATTGTCATCGGCGGCACCAGCGCCGAGAAGACCATGCTCACCGTCAAGCTCGCCTCCACCCACTACTACGACTCGCTCCCCACCACGGGCGACGAAACCGGTCGCGCCTTCCGCGACCTTGAGCTCGAGGCCCGCCTGCTCGAAGAGACGCGCCACATCGGTCTCGGCGCCCAGTTCGGCGGCAAATACTTTGCCCACGACATCCGCGTCGTGCGCTTGCCCCGCCACGGCGCCTCCTGCCCTGTAGGTCTCGGCGTGAGCTGCTCGGCCGACCGCAACATCAAGTGCAAAATCAACCGCGACGGCATCTGGATCGAGAAACTCGACGACAACCCCGGCCGCCTCATCCCCGAACACCTCCGCAATGCCGGCGAAGGCGAAGTGGTGCGCGTCGATCTCAACCGCCCCATGCCCGAGATCCTCGCCCAGCTCGACCAATACCCCGTGTCGACCCGCCTCTCGCTCAACGGCACCATCATCGTGGCCCGCGACATCGCCCACGCCAAGATCAAGGAACGCCTCGACCGCGGCGAAGAGATGCCCCAATACCTCAAAGACCATCCTGTCTACTACGCCGGTCCCGCCAAAACGCCCGCCGGCATGGCCTGCGGCTCCATGGGCCCCACCACAGCCGGCCGCATGGACCCCTACGTCGATCTCTTCCAGAGCCACGGCGGCAGCATGATCATGCTCGCCAAGGGCAACCGCTCGCAGCAAGTCACCGACGCCTGCAAGGCCCACGGCGGCTTCTACCTCGGCTCCATCGGTGGGCCCGCTGCCATCTTGGCTCAAAACAACATCAAGTCCATCGAGTGCGTCGAATATCCCGAACTCGGCATGGAAGCCATCTGGAAAATCGAGGTCGAAGACTTCCCCGCCTTCATCCTCGTGGACAACAAGGGCAACGACTTCTTCAAGCAATTGCCCCCCACCTGCGCCAAGTGCTAAACTCGCTCCGCGTCCGTCGCCACGGCGATGCGCGCCACAAACGAAATTCCCCTGCTGTCAGGCAGACAGCGGGGGATTTTTTTGTATAGATTCTACCGGTGCGCTCTCCATCCGCCCCTTTTATCTCCCCCTCTGTCCCGTCTCTTCCCTCTCTCCCACGCTGCCAGTAAAAACCTCACAATTTTTGCGCAAAACCCCGCTCGTTTTTCCCAAAACAAGCCTCTTTTCTGCCATAATGCCCACAATCTAAACTTCCCAGATCTCATCATCGAAAGCAAATACCCTTCTTGTTCGCCTTATCACCACAAGCCTTGTCTATCCCCCCCTGCAAATCAATGAAAGAAAAACCAAAAACAGACCGACCTATCCCGCCATTTTCCATGGATCTCCAAAATATTCGGGATTACATGTTACCTAATCCAACAAAAGAACCAGTATTCACATCTTTTGCACATCAAAATAGCGAGTAATTAAAAACAAGTATATATCTTCGTTTAATTAAAAATCAAGTTTTCTACAACACCTGTCGAAACCCCTCTTCAGTCACAGCCACATTGCTATGAATAGGACAACAGTGAAGAACAATCAACTCACCGCTGCGGACGAACAAGACTCATTCGGAAAAATCCTTCTAAAAGACCTTTATTTATGACTATTTCTCTCACGCTGTATCAGATTCTCGACTCTCGCAAGCTAAAGAGCGACGACATCAATCCCAATTACCCCATTTGGAAACTCCGTATCAACGACGAAGAATACGAAGCTATCAAGACACTGTTGCGAGAAAAGGAACACAACCTCAAAGAATATGGCTTAGAAGCGATGATCTTTTATGCCGAGTGGTGGAAAAGAGACTACAAAGGCGACATGGCTTCAAAAGAAAATGCTGCAAAAGTCATCGGATTTACCTCGAAGGAAAGCACAAATAAACTCTTCAAAGTTGCAAAGCAACGCCTTAATGCCAAGCATTATGTCATCCTAAGCAAATCAGAGGATGGAAACAATCTTTATTTCCGCACACTCTTGTTCCAGGGTGGACTCCAACTGAACTACATCAAAAAGAATCTCGACAATCCGCAAAGCCACATTGTCGCTTTTTTCAAAGCACTGGTGAAGGCACTTGCCAAAGACGAGGCTTTACGCAACGAGGCTGAGAAGGCACTTGCCAAAGACGAGGCTTTACGCAACGAGGCTGAGAAGGCACTTGCCAAAGTCGTGAACGAACGAGTGAAGCGAATTGGCGAAGGGGTAAAATTAACGCCCGACAAAATCGATCTTTTGGGAGAGATGGCGCTGAAAACCGCACTCGGTGTCGTGCTCGAAGACGAAGAGTGGTTTCCCTTCGACGACAAAACCAACGAGCTTGGCGAGTTGATGAGAGAATTGCACCACCAAAACAACCGCTCCACCCCTCGCAAACAAGAACTTTCGCTCATCTGGCAGTGGAAGTGCGGTGCCGATACCCCTCTTCGCGTATTGCTTGACGCCCCCAAGCAGCTCCCGGCCAATTTGATTTGCGACGAAAACGGCACACGCCTCAACCACAAAACCTGCAACTCCTTCCGGCTTTTCGTCGACGGGCAAGAAGTGGCCAAATATGAGTATAGTTCCGATCTCTCTGGAAAAGGAAACAAACCCATCTATCACCTCATCAGCGACATACGTCCCGCGAAGGTGACGACGCAGACGCAGCAATCGATGGTAGAAGTCGTGGCTCGGGGCGACAATCGCCAGCGCATCACACTGCAAGTGCCCGGCAACCTACTGCCCGACTTCAGCTATCCGCAGGTGTGGACGGGCACCGATCAAGAAGGTCTCTACCAAACCAAAGGACAGAAGAGAAGGCCGAAAAACCTTCTCCTCTTCGATGCCGATGAGTGGGCAGTGGCCGATGCCACCTGGGCAAACATCGGCGAAACGAAAATCGGAGCGATAGAGTTCAGTGAACGCATCGTACTGCGCCATCGCTCCTCCGGAGAGGAAGTGCACTTCAAGAATCAATTCACGCCCTACAAAATGTCCATCTGGGGCTCCTATCTGCCGTGGATCGAGCAGTCCTCCGCCCTGCTCCTCACGTCGCTACCGGACATCCGAGTCTATGACGAAGAGGGCAACCGCGTGAGCAAGCAAGCCTACACTTGTTTCTTCCGCCAAGAACCTCAATCCACCCACGCACGCAACAACGACGAATGGGAACCACTCACGCGCCGAAGCAACCTTCCGTTGGGACGCTTGGGCTTCAAGGTGATTTTTCCCGATCAGCACGAAGAAATCGTGCACGCCTATTCGATCGGCGACCTCCGATTCGAGAAACAAAAAGCCGACACTCGGCACATCGACCTCGCAGTGTGCGGCAGTGAGGAATTAATGGTGAAGCCACTCGAGCAAGAAGGCATGAAAGTCACCCCCGCCGGCGAGGGCGAGTCACGCCGGTGGTGCATCAAGAGCAACAATCCGAACACCCCGCCCGCCACATGCACCTTCGAAATCTCAAGTCCGGGTCATCGTCCCGTCAAAGTGAGCATCCCGCTGCAGTTCAAGGGGCGTTTGCTCGCCCACATCGACGGCCGAACCGTAGCACCGGAAAGCATTCTGTCGCTCTACAACTTGATGAACTTCAAATTGCACAACAACGAAACACCGTTCGAGCTCTCGTTGAAACTCTCCTCCCTGCCAGTCCCTCAATATGCGTTTCATCTTCCAAAGAAACAGGGAAATACGATGGCCGATCAGTCGAAGGCACTCGGTTACGAGCAAGCCCCGGACACACAGGAAGTCAACTTACGTATTGGTCAAAACACAGATAAAGAAGAAGTTTCCCGCGTCTCCTTCGCACAAGGCACTTCTTCACTCGACGAGGTGTGCAAAGGAGAGATATTGCACGCTCTCCACTCCGTAAAGACTTTCCTCTTCAAAAAATTCCTCTGGTTCTCGCTCTGGAACCGCATCTATTTTGTTCTCCCCTACACACTGTGCACCAAACAGCGCGAAGATGGGCGTATAGAAGTGACCCGTCGCTACGCCAATACCTTTGACAAGACGTACACAAGCCATCTCTATGCACTTCCCGTCGATTTCGATCTCATCCCTGAGCTGATTCAGGCCTATCCTCTCGACGCTTGCGAAGATGGCACAAACTTATTCAGCTTTCCCACCGGTTTCCCCGGCAAAGAATGTATTGTTTTCTCCGGTCGAGGTGACAGCCACAAAGTGCTTCCCCGCTATTTCAATCTCAACAACGATTTGAGCGACAAAGAACGACAAGACATCAGGGAACGGCGACAAGAAAGTTTACGCAAATCCCTCCTTGAGCAAACTTTCAACGGGCAACGTTGGGACAAAGCCTGCCGCGTGTACTCCATCTTCGCAGAGTATTTAGTGCCCTACTCCACCCACATCAGTCTCGAATGCATCGCTTGCGATCGGGAACTATTGTACAAATTCATCGTGGCCATGCATTCACGTGAGAAAACAGACGAATTGCTCCGCGAAAATGGTTTGAACTTGCTCGCCCCGGACATTTTCAAAGACGAACCCGGGACAGCACGCGAGCAATCTTGGCGAAACCAACTTAGCCAACTTTGCGAAAATATAAAGAACCCCGAAGAGCTATTGAATTCACTGCGCAAACTCCTCGGAGTCATCGACACACCCTCTGCATAGCCGCCACAAAAGAAGCCACCAAGAGGCATTGTCCGATGCTTTGCGCGGACTCCCCCATCGTACCCTACTCATTCCCCCACTTTTCTCCCACCTTCTATGAATTACCTCGATTTTTACACCAAAGCCCGCGAACAACTCATCAACTCGATGGTCAACCTCTGGGTACGCGGCCTCAGCAAAGAACAAGAATACCTGCGCCGACTGCTCGAAAATGAAGAGCCGCTGCTGGCCGAGCCCGTTTTTCAATCCATTTTCCCTTGGGAAAGTAGCGAATACACCTTCGCTGAACACGCTTCCACGCTCCGCGTGCTCAAACCGGAATTTGTGAAAGCACTCAGTGGCAACGAAGTCGATTCCGAACAGCGTTTTCCCGAAGATCGTCGCCCTTACAAACATCAAACCGAGAGTTGGAAAGCAATGCTCGGAGAACCTAAAGGGAAAACCATCGTGGTCACCTCCGGAACCGGCTCGGGAAAGACCGAATGCTTCATGGTGCCGGTGCTTCAAGACCTCGTCAATCAGAACGAAAAGGAGGCGATACAAGCCATTTTCCTCTATCCGCTCAATGCCTTGATGGACAGTCAGCGCAAACGCGTGGCCGCTTGGTGCAAAGCACTGAAGCCCCAAGTCACCTTCGCCATCTATAATGGCGACACGGAGGAGATTTACAAGAAACAGGAGGACAAAGTAGCCTTTCCCGAACTGATTTCGCGCGAAGCGATCCGCAAAACTCCCCCACAGATCCTATTCACCAACCCCACGATGCTCAACTATATGCTGTTGCGCAACAAGGATCGCCCCATTCTTGAGCAAAGCCGAGGCAAACTGCGCTGGATTCTCCTCGACGAAGCCCACACCTACACCGGAAGTGCCGCCGCTGAGCTCGCACTCCAACTGCGCCGCGTGCTGCAAGCCTTTAATGTGACCGTCGACAAGGTGAATTTCGCCGTTACCTCAGCCACTATGGGAGATTCTGAGGAGGACCAAATCCGACTGAAGACCTTTGTTTCGCAGCTCACCGGCAAACAGCCGGAAGACATCGTGATCATCGGCGGACAGCGCATCATTCCCGAACTCAACGAAGAGAAGGCACAAAAGTGTCTCGACAAAATCAACGATGACCTGAATACTTCGATCAATCTCGAGCAAGTCAAAACGATGCGCAAGAAGTTGAACCGCAAAGCAGCAGTGTCTCTGCGCGAGTTAGGCGAATGTTTCGACAAAACCTTGTCCTCTGCCACCAAAGCCGACAAAGACACGCACCAACACAATGAGAGCACGCGCGAAAAGCTCCTCGAGGTCATCGATGCCTTGGGCGAAAAGGTCGAAGGACTCAACGCCGACGGCACGGACAGCGCCCTTTTGCCCACCCGCATACACCTTTTTGCGCGTTCCATCGGGGGAGTCTACACTTGCGTCAACCCCGAATGCAAGCGACACAAGGACTCTCCTCTGCCCATCGGCAGTCTCACCACCTACCAGCGCACCCATTGCTCCGAATGTGGGGCACCGCTGCTTGAAGTCTGCACCTGCGGAGACTGTCGCGGCACTTTGGTGACGGGAGAAGCGAACGATGATGAGGGATTCCGCCAGCGCAGTACAATAACGGACATCGATGACAATCCTTTCGGCATCGAGCTCGAAGAACTCACCGAGCAAGAAACTGAAGACGACGAAAAAACAGAACAAAGTGCCGATGGTTACAAAACGTTCTTCTACGCAATGCCCGAAAAGCAGCTCGAAGAAAAGGGAGATAATTGCCTTTATTACAAAGTCACCGAAGATCAAATCGAGAACAGCGAAGAAAAAGGCTATTTTTTCGTTCGCGGTGGCGAAGATTTCAAAAGTCCCGGCAAAGGGCAGTGGACTAAATTTAGCATCACGAACGATCCTCGCCCGCGATGCCCACATTGTCGTGCACTCACCACAAGGGTGAAGTATTTGCGCGCCAGCGCACAGTTCTCCGGCCGTGCACTCGCCGAGATTTTCCTCCAAGAAGCACAACCTATGCCCGCCGATAAGGCAGAAAGCGGCAACTCGGAGCAGGGCAATGTCCTCTATGAGGGAAAAAAGTATATCGCCTTCACCGATAGCCGCCAAGGCACTGCCACCTCAGCCCAAGCCATCAACAACGACATGGAACGTGTGTGGCTGCGCTCGGAAATCTTTCGCAGACTCTACAAATTGGGCGACTACAAGCGCGAACAGCCCGAAAAATGGACGGAAGAGGATGAAAAGAAGCTTACCACATTGAAAGCAACTCTTGAAACCGATCCGGCAATATTTAGCAAAATGCTTTCCCCAGAAATCGAAGCACTCGAGAAGAAGAAGGGACAAGAAGCCACGACCACGGAGCCAAAAGCAGTAAAGTGGGACGTCCTTCTTGAAGACATCCGCAACTATTCTACTTCATTCGGCGATTTGTTCAAGCATCTCTCCTCGGCTCGTATCAATACGAACATACCTGAAGATGAACAACAGAAGGCTTATCTCAACGCCCTCGTCTACAATCAGTTCGGTTCCGTCTCCAAGCAACGAAGTTCGCTCGAAACAATGGGATTGGTGCATTTAGAATATCCCGTTTTGACACGAGCCGTCCGCCCCACGTACGTTTCCGACCAGCTCAGCGACCAAGATTGGCGTGACTTCCTCAAACTCGCGCTCGACTACCACATTCGTGGTAACAAAAACCTCCAAGTAAAGAAGGAAGAGCAGCGTTGGAGCACAGTGAGCAATGCTTATAGACCTATTTTCCCACCCGATTACACAAAAAAGGAGGTGGATAAATGGCCACAAGTGCGCACCGGAGACAACGGTACAGTAAACCTGCAGCAACCTCGTTTGGTGCTACTACTCTGTGCCGCCTTGGGTTACCATACGGTGGACAAACTCAAAGAAAACAAAGACAAAATCAATCGTCTGCTCAAAGCTGCATGGGATTTCCTCTCAACAAACATATTAAATGGTAATGACGACAAAGGCTACACCCTCAATCTCTTGGGAGACAATGTACAAATCTGCATTTCGACCAAGAGTTATCTCTGTCCCGTCGACAAAGTGCTGCTCGACACCGTGTTCTGCGGCTACAGTCCTCACCTTTCCGGACGACTGACGCCGGGAAACATAGAACGCTTCTGCATCGCCTCGCAAGAAGTGGAAAAAGAGGGCAAGAAGAAGACTGAACTTTGCACCTTCGAGACCCCTTTCTGCCCTCCGTTGGCAGAGGGTGAAGACAACGAGTCCGTCAGCCGATGGCTCAAAGAGAATTTTACGCAACACAAGGAGGCCGGTCTCTATAATGACTGGCTGGAGCGCGCATTCCTGGAGACCAACATCTATTTGGCGGGCGAACATTCGGCACAGATTGACCGCAAAATATTGTCGCAGCGCGAAAAAGATTTCAACGAAGGTCGCTTGAACATTCTTTCCTGCTCCACTACAATGGAAATGGGCGTAGATATCGGCGGCATCAGCGAGGTGGTGATGAACAACGTGCCACCCCAATCGGCCAACTACCTGCAACGCGCCGGGCGTGCGGGACGCCGCGCCGAGACCAAGTGCTTGGCATTCACTTTCTGCCCCGCTTCGCCCATCGGCGTCGCCACTTGGCAGACCCCCAAGGCGCCCATCACCGGAAAAACCGACATGCCTCTGCTCAAAATGGACAGCGGCATCCTGATTCAGCGCCATATCAATGCATTTTTCTTCTACGCTTTTGCGCAAAAGCACAACTTCACAAACGAAAAGCAGCAACAAGGAACACTTCGCGTCGACTCACGAGTGCAAGACCTCTTTCCCACCCCCGGAGAAGCGGAGAATCCAAACTGCTACGACGAGTTTTGTACCTTCCTCAACGAACTGATCAGCGAAAAGCAGCAAGATTCCGGGGACAAAAAGAATTGGGAAGCGCTATATAAGCAACTGGTGGAGGGAACCTACAAGGAAAACTCCTCTATCTCCGACGCGGCCGAAGCCACAAAGGCGAGCCTCGAACAATTGAAAGAGGCTTATGCCGAGCAAATCAAAGCACTGACAGGTATTAAAGGGAAGGCGAACTGGATCATGCGCCAAAAAGCGCTGGAATATCAAATCAAGAACCTGAAAGAGAAGAACCTACTCGCCTATCTGGCCGAGCAAAATTTCTTACCCTCCGCCGGACTCCCCACCGGCCTTGTGGAATGCCAACTCGGTGAGCAAAAATCAAAAAAGGATTCATATCGCCCCATTAGTGTAACGCGCCATCTGAGCCGTTCTATCCTCGAATTTGCCCCGGGCACACAGTTGGTGTGCAACGAATGGGTGTACGAACCGGAAGGCATCGTGATGAAAACAAAGTATGAACAGGCGGCCGACCTCTACGCCGTTTGCACTTGCGGGGACTGCGGGCACAGTTTTGTGGAACGTGGCACCATCGACAGCAATACTCCCTGCCCACAATGTGGATTACGGAAGCTTAAGAGTTTAGACGGCATAGCCAAAGGGGGAATGTTCACCCGCGTGGTGGAACCGGCCGGCTTCACAGTTTCCGTACATTATCGCCCGAGACGATACACGCGGAACGACAAGCAGTTCCAAATGCTTTTGCCCCAACTGCTCAACATGGCTCCGTGGCCCAAGGACAAAGACAACACCAACGGTCAGAAATTGAAGCTCCGCACCTCGGCCGACACCGACAATCCCCAAATTCTTTTTTTCAACAAGGGAACGTACGGTCACGGCTTCGCCCTTTGCTGCACCTGCGGACGCATGAAAGCAGAAAACAGTGGGGAGGAGCAGAACAACAATCCGCTCGGCTGCCACAAACATCTCCACACAGGCCGCGATTGCGACGGAACCGTGCTGCGCCACATCGTGCCGGCCGCTCGCTACAACACAGATTTCGTGGAGATGCGCTGCTATGACAAGGACGGGGGCCACATCAAAGACCAGAGTTTGCTGCGCTCGCTCGGCGTAGTGCTCAGCCGTGAACTCACGCACCACTTGGGTGTAAACGAAGACGAGGTGGATTTCGGCTACAATCCCGTTACCGGCTCCGTTTTCCTCTACGACACGGCAGTGGGTGGCGCCGGCTACTCCACACTTCTGCTCGACTATCGAGAAGAAGTGCTCCAACGCGCACTCGATTCGCTCCAGGCCTGCAATTGCGCGAAGGCCTGCACGCAATGCCTGATCGACCGCCGATCGCAATGGTACATTGCCGATCTCGATCGCAAGAAGCTCATCAAATGGCTCGAGATGGAAAAGCAATCGCGCACCGCACCGCAAGAAGTCACCGAGGCGCTGGGAAAAGATGTCACCACCGTCACCACCAACCTCACTGCGCTGCTCACACCCCTCTCGAGCAGTAGCGAACTGAAGGAGGTACGCATCTATCTTGACGACGATTACGAAAAATGGAGCAACGAGCTCGAAGGGCATCTCAAACTACTGCTCCAACTCCAGCACAAAGGCATCGAGACGACATTCGTAGTTCCGAAGAAGATGGACATCAATAGCTATCCTTTTGATGTTCAATCGCTACTCAATCAGCTGACAACCCAATACAAATTCGCAGTTTGCTCCCAATCCACCCACGGTGCTTACAAGCCTCTCCTCGCTTTGCGCTACGAGGGCGAGTGGCGCACCTTCTACGGTGCTGAAATTCAACGTAGTTTCGGCGCCGATTGGGGGGAAGGACAGCTCTACGAAAAGAAGAACGACACATTGGGTGAGCTGAAACCCGTGAAACGCGAAGAGTTGTTGCAACAACTCAAGACCAAAGACACTTTGGGTTTCGATGCCCGGCTGAAAGCAGACTGTATGCTCTCCGGTCTATTCCGGTTGATCCAAGATAGCAAAGATAGCAATGAGAAGGAGCACAAGGAAGATTGGAACCAAATCCAACAAGCGATCAAGGGAAAAGAGATCAGCGTGAGCTATACGGATCGCTACCTCATGACTCCACTGGGATGCATGCTCTTGGTTCGCTTTCTGCAGTGCCTTAAAGACCAATGGGGCTGCCGTATTAAAGACGTAGAGGTTCGCTTGTCCAAAAAAATAGACTACAAAGACGAAACTTACGCCGTTAACGAGCCATTCGAGTACTTCGAAGATCGCGATAACTTCCTCACTGAAGCCCTCACTCAGTGTTGCGGGGTGGAAAATGCCGACATCCAATCAGGTCAGTACATCGCTCACGAGCGCGACCTGAAGATCAGCACCGGAACCCATAGCCTTTGCCTTCGACCCGACGCCGGTATTTCTCAAGGATGGATTCCCAATCGCTATGATAAAGACGGCCAAGAGCAAATTCTCGAGGATTTCAGCTTCGAAGACGAAGATAATTGGAACGAGGATTTCTACCTTTACAATAAAAACAAGCGAGGTCAGGGGCTGCTCTACACCATTCTATTCGGCCAAGAGAAAAAAGATAATTAGCATTGCGAACAGGACATTGTGCACCTGCGCCAAGTGCTAAACCCGCTCCGCGTCCCTCGTTTCCCCGAGGGGCACGCCCACAACACATTCCCCCGCTGTCAGGCAGACAGCGGGGGATTTTTTTGCACACCGCCACGCGCTGTGCCGAGAAAGGACGGAGAGGTGGGAAGCTGCGCCGCACCTTCGGGAGAAAAGCCCGGAGATTTCAACCCGAACCGCGCAGCTTTTGGGAAGAAACGGCCAACTCTTCGAAGAAAGCGCTCCTACGTGCGAACGAGTTCGACAGCTCGCGAAATCGACTCACCCCCTCAACGTCACTGCCAATGACGAATTGGACAAACTGAATTGCGCAGACAACGAGCGCGACGGACTCGATCTGTCCCACCTCCCGGCGCTGTGCAATTTGAACTGCAGCTTGAACCGACCACATACGCTCAACCTTCGGCGCGTAGGTGGTCAACGGGAACGCAATGCGGCCGTAACTTTTCGGTGGTGCTCCACTTTCGACGCCACATCGCGCGCTGATGGGGCGAATGACCGCAAGATAAAAACAAAACCCCGACTTTGTGCATGGCACAAAGTCGGGGTTTCTCGTGAAATAGGAGGATGCCTGTGCCGCATTCGGCACGCTATGGAGAGAAGGCTGCGGTTGGCTCAATAGAGGAAGCCGAAGAGCCAGAGTGGGATCTCGTTGTCGCCACGTCCCACCTCGGTGTTGTAGCGGGCAAGGACGATGTTGGGGTCACTCTTGACGCGCTTGCTGCGATCGCACACGTGAATCTCGACGTTTCCGTTGATGCGATAGAGTCCGTCGCGGCGCCCTTTGTTGACGGTGTGGTGGCGCCAGAGGGAGTTGACGAAGTAGGTCTCCATGATGTTCTGCTCGGAGATGGAAGGCGAGTAGATGGAGTAGATGAGATTCGGGTTGTGGAGCAGCACGGCCGCGGGTTTCTTGGGGAAGCCCTCGTTTTCCTTGTAAACGAGGTTGACGAGTCGGGCTTCTTCGAGATACTTGAGATAGTTCATCACGGTGGCGCGCGAAGTGCCGATCTCTTCGGCGAGTCGACTCACGTTGGGCGAGGTATTCTCGCTGACGGCGAGCAGGTAGAGGAGCTTCTTGATGCGCTCGAGGTATTTGAGCTCGATTTGCTTGATGAACAGGATGTCGACTTCGATCATGGTGTTCATCGCACGCAGGAGTTGCTCGGTGAAGTTGCGGCCTTCGAGGAAGAAGGGGTAGTAGCCGTGGTGGAGATACTGCTGAAAATACTCCCAGGGTCGCACCTTGGGGAGGATGGTCTTGAGAATGCCCTTGTGGTCCTCGAGGAGTTCTTTTAGGGTATAGGCACGGAAATTTTCTCCGGTCTGGAGATTGATGAATTCGCGGAAGGAGAATCCGTGCAACCAGTATTGTCTGGCCAGCGAGTTGAGGTCGGTGTGGTCGTTTTCGCCTCCTCGCACGGAGGTGGTGGAATAGATGATGCGGAGCAGGGGGAAGTGCTCATAGCACTCGATGATCTGCTCGCGCCAATTGGGTAGTTTGAAGGCTTGGTCAAGGAGTAAGACTTGCCCGCCGACTTTAACGAAGTCACCGGCGAAGTCCACGAGTTTCCTTCCCTGGAAGTAGAAGGAGTTCATGTTGGCGTAGAGACACTGTCGCATGCGCGGATCGAAGTTGTCCTTGGCATACGAGAGGAGGAACTGGGTGCGCCCTACGCCGCGGGGTCCGCGGATGCCGATCAGTCTGTAGCTCCAGTCGATCGAATCCATGAGCGCACGGCGTATGGGCGCGTTGGTGTGCTCAATGAGGTAGGCGTGTGATTGAAAAAAAGTCTCCATAGTTCTCTGGTATATCGGAATTTCGCTTGGGGGCTTGGCTTCGTTGGGTCACAAAAGTGATGTTAAAAGCCTTTTATGCTGCAAAGTTACTACATCGTCTCGGGATTGCAAACCGAAAATGCCAAAAAATCAGCTGAAGCCCGCGATTTTAGCATTTAAGGGGTGATTTTGCTACTGAGATAGGGTAATTTTGGCGCTAATGTGCGGCGCGTGCGATAAAAAACGAGGGAACCCCATACGGAGGTAGCGCGGGAAAATTGAGCGGTTGTTTGCTTTTTAGTCGCGGAGTTGTTGAAGGAGCGGGAGATAGCCGTGAAAATGCAAAATAAGGGGGCGGTTTTGGCTGCCGAAGGGGCGATTTGTCGTTGCGCTGCCCCTCCCGACGGACGAGGCCGGGCAGAGAACGCAAAAAGTGGGGGACAATGCGCGCTCAATTAGACATAATGTGATTTCGCCAGCGGGAAGCGCACGAAGGTGAGCGCAAAAAAACGCCACACTCCGGTTTAGGGAGTGCGGCGAGGGGGAGAACGTGGGTCAGTCGGCCACGTTGGGTCGGCTCGTCCGCGTTCTTTCAACTCAATCAGCGAACTTGTCGCAAATCAATCGGCGAGCTTAGCGCAGATGTATTCGCGGTTCAAGCGAGCGATGTTGGCGATGGATTCGTTTTTGGGGCACACTGCTTCGCAAGCGCGGGTGTTGGTGCAGTTACCGAATCCGAGTTCGTCCATTTTGGCCACCATGAACTTGGCGCGACGTGCGGCTTCCACGCGACCTTGGGGGAGGAGTGCGAGCTGCGACACCTTGGAAGAGACGAAGAGCATGGCGCTACCGTTCTTACAAGCGGCGACACAGGCTCCGCAACCGATGCAGGATGCGCAGTCCATGGCCTCGTCGGCGTCGGGTTTGGGGATGAGGATGGCGTTGGCGTCCTGAGCCTGTCCGGTACGGATGGAGGTGTAGCCGCCTGCTGCCTGGATTTGGTCGAAGGCGGTGCGATCTACCATGCAGTCCTTGATGACCGGGAAGGCCGCCGAGCGCCAGGGTTCAACGGTAATGACGTCGCCGTCGTTGAAACGACGCATGTAGAGTTGGCAGGTGGTGGCGCCCTGTGCGGTTTTGCCGTGGGGCGTGCCGTTGATGTAGAGGGAGCACATACCGCAAATGCCTTCTCGGCAGTCGTGGTCGAAGACGAAGGGCTCTTTCCCGTCGTTGATGAGTTCCTCGTTGAGGATGTCGAGCATTTCGAGGAAGGAAGTGTCGTCGGGAATGTTCTTCATTTCGCGTTGTTCGAAATGTCCGGCGTCCTTCGGCCCGTTTTGCTTCCAATATTTTACTGTGAAAGATATATTCTTAGCCATGGATGTTTGTTGTTGTGGGGTGGTAAACAGGCAAACGTGTGAACGAGTAAACGCGTGATGAGGTCGAATGACGCACGATGTGGCTCAAAGGTATTGCGACTCGGCGCATAAACGACATGGGTTGCGGACTCTTCGCCGCACGCTTTACAGGAATCTCTCGCGTTAACGCGTCTACGGGTTTACTTAGTCTACTTCGCCTTGTGCGACTACGACTTATAATTACGCGTTTGCACCTTGATGATTTCGTACTCGAGGGGTTCTTTGGAGAGGACGGGTGCTTTGTCGTCGTCGCCCTGGTATTCCCAGCATCCCACGTAGAAGAAGTTTTCGTCGTCGCGCTTGGCTTCGCCTTCTTCGGTTTGGTGCTCTTCACGGAAGTGACCGCCGCACGATTCCTCGCGGTGGAGCGCATCGTTGGCCACGAGTTCGCCCATGAGGATGAAGTCTTCGAGACGCAAAGCCTTTTCGAGTTCCACGTTCACGCCGTCGGGTGTGCCGGGGATGAAGAGGTCGGTGAAGAACGTCTTGCGAATCTCCTTGAAGAGGGAGAGGGCTTTCTCGAGTCCCGCTTTGGTGCGGCCCATGCCCACATATTCCCACATGATGTGTCCGAGTTCCTTGTGGATGCTGTCGACCGAGCGCTTACCATTGATGGCAAAGAGGCGATCGATGCGCTCGCGCACGTGCTGCTCGGCGGCTTCGAATTCGGGAAGCTCGGTGGAGAAGCGGGGCACGGTGATTTGGTCGGCAAGATAGTTCTGAATCGTGTAGGGCAACACGAAATATCCGTCGGCCAACCCCTGCATGAGGGCCGAAGCACCGAGGCGGTTGGCACCGTGGTCGGAGAAGTTGCACTCACCGATGGCAAAAAGGCCTTTGACGGTGGTCATGAGTTCGTAGTCCACCCAGATTCCGCCCATGGTATAGTGGATGGCGGGGAAAATCTGCATGGGGGTTTCGTAGGGGCTCTCGTCGGTGATCTCTTCGTACATGTCGAAGAGGTTGCCGTAGCGGGCAGCAATTTCATCGCGGCCGAAGTCGCGGATGGCTTGTGAGAAGTCAAGATAGACGGCCAAGCCGGTTGCGTTCACGCCGAAGCCTTTGTCGCAGCGCTCCTTGGCGGCGCGGCTGGCCACGTCGCGGGGCACGAGGTTACCGAAGGCGGGATAGCGGCGTTCGAGGTAGTAGTCGCGGTCTTCCTCGGGAATGTCCTTACCCTGGAGTCGGCCTTCCTGGCAGGCCTTGGCGTCCTCGAGCTTTTTGGGCACCCAAATGCGTCCGTCGTTGCGGAGCGACTCGGACATGAGGGTGAGTTTCGACTGTTTGTCACCGTGCACGGGGATGCAGGTGGGGTGAATCTGCACGTAAGAGGGGTTGGCAAAGACGGCGCCCTTGCGGTAGCAAGCGATGGCAGCCGAGGCGTTGCAGCCCATGGCGTTGGTCGAGAGGAAATAGGTGTTGCCGTAGCCGCCGGTGCCGATCACCACAGCGTGCGCTGCGAAGCGTTCGAGCTGACCGGTGACGAGATTGCGTGCAATGATGCCGCGTGCGCGTCCGTCGATGATGACAAGATCGAGCATCTCGTAGCGTGTGTAGAGTTCGACGGTGCCTGCGTGCACTTGGCGCATGAGCGAGGAGTAGGCGCCGAGGAGAAGCTGCTGACCGGTCTGGCCCTTGGCGTAGAAGGTGCGGCTCACCTGTGCGCCGCCGAAGGAGCGGTTGGCCAACATGCCGCCATATTCGCGTGCGAAGGGCACACCTTGTGCCACACACTGGTCGATGATGGCGTTGGACACCTCAGCGAGACGATAAACGTTGGCTTCGCGTGCACGATAGTCACCACCTTTCACCGTATCGTAGAAGAGGCGATAGACAGAGTCGCCGTCGTTCTGGTAGTTCTTGGCTGCATTGATACCGCCCTGTGCTGCAATGGAGTGCGCACGGCGGGGTGAGTCTTGAATGCAGAAGTTTTTGACCTTGAAACCCATTTCGCCGAGCGATGCGGCGGCGCTGGCGCCGGCCAGACCCGTACCCACGACAATGATGTCGAGCTTGCGCTTATTTTTCGGGTTGACCAGTTTCTGGTGCGCTTTATAGTTGGTCCACTTTTCGGCCACGGGGCCTTCGGGGATGCGTGAATTGAGAATAGCCATGATGGATGCTTATATATATAATGAGTGTTGGTGGGTAGAAGTTCCGCAGCTTAGCAGCCGAAGTGCGTGGTGCCTTGGAGCAAAGCCTGGAGGCAGAACTTGATCACCACGGCGGCGTACATGGCCATCAACACGGTGGAGTAGATATAGCTGATGCATTTAACACGGGGGAGCCACGTCTTTCCGCTGGCCCCGATGGTGTGGAAAGCGCTCCACATGCCGTGAGTGAGGTGGAACCAGATAGCGCAGAGCCACACGAGGTAAAGCACAGCATAGACGGGATTGGCAAACGTGTATTGGATCCAGTGATAGCCGTCGGTGGCGTAGAACTCATTGCCCACGTGCGCCAATTCGACAAACATCATTTTGGCCCAGAAATTGTAGAGGTGCAAGCAAAGTCCGAGGGCGACAATGATGCCCAAGACGAGCATGTTTTGCGAAGCCCATTCCACTTTTTCGGGACGATCCACCACGGCGTAGCGGTTGTTACCGCGAGCGCGACGGTTTTGGAAGGTGAGGATGAAGGCATAGACGAAGTGCAGCAGCACCAAAGCGCCGAGTCCTGCCGTAGCCGCCACCGCATACCAGTTGGCGCCCAGCATCTCACAAACCCAGTTGTAGCCGCTTTCCGAGAAGAGGGACACGACATTCATGCAACCGTGGAACGTGAGGAAGAGAATGAGCGCCAGTCCGGTGACCGACATGATCACTTTTCTTCCGATAGATGAAGTAGTTAACCACATAAGAGATTGAAGAAATTAAATTGTTGATGAACTTGTTGGATAAATTGCAGGGGTTGTTTTTTCCGGCCGGGGCAGCGCCCGACTTGGCCGCCGCTTGTACGACATCCTCATAAATGGGGAGATAAAGCGTACTGCAAAAGTAGTGGAAAAACGAGAAAGTGCAAAGCGAAACGCCCTAATATATAATATCTCCCGGGGTGAAAATCGCGGGAAGTTGCGCATTTTCGTCTCGGTCTCGGGTGCGCGGCGGGGTCGCCCTCCTTTTTCCGAGTGCGCGGCACCGACTTGCGCGGTCGGGAACTCCGCCTTGTTGCCCCCCGTGTCCGTCGTTCGCCACACATCCTCCGTGGGCCGATCGCCGACCCGCCGTAGCGGCACAGTTCCCGCCATCCACCGCGCAGGAAAACGGGGATATTATGCACCGCTTTGCGAGATTATGCACTCAAAGCGGCTGTGCAGCATATAAAACACCGCGGAAAATCGGCCTCAACCGGTCGAATTGCGCAATACAACTCGCAGTTTTTCATCGAAAAATCGCCAACTCCGCCTATCAAAACCGCCCACTTTCGCACAAAAGTCCCCGTGTTTAGGCCCTTTTCGGGGCGTTGCGACACGATCTGCGCGAAGTCTACATTTTGAAATTGACACAAAACGATTACTTTTGCAGCGGAAATATAAAATTCGTCCCCTCATTCATGTCTTCTTCCCCCGTCACTCTCAGTCCCACACGCAAGGCATTGGCCGGCGTGCAGTACCTTTTTGTGGCCTTCGGCGCCACTGTGCTCGTGCCCCTGCTCGTGGGTCTCGACCCCTCCACGGCCCTTTTCTCGGCCGGTGTGGGCACGCTTCTTTTTCATCTCGTCACTAAAGGCAAAGTTCCTATCTTTCTCGGTAGCAGCTTTGCCTTTATTGCGCCCATTGTCAAGGCCACCGAGCTCTACGGCCTGGGGGGCGCGCTCTTCGGCTGCGTGGGCGTGGCCGCGGTCTACGGACTCATGTCGCTCCTCATCCGCCTTTTCGGTTTGCGGTTCATCGATCGGCTGTTTCCGCCCGTGGTGATCGGTCCCATCATCATGCTCATCGGCCTCTCGCTCTCGAGTTCAGCGGTGAAGATGGCCTCGACCAACTGGATCTTGGCGGGCATCTCGCTCGCCACCGCCGTGGGCGTCACGCTCTACGGGCGGGGCATGCTCAAACTCATCCCCATCTTCCTCGGCATCGTGGTGGGCTACGTGGCCGACCTCGCGTTCTTCGACGTCGATTTCTCGCAAGTGGCCGCCGCTCCCTGGTTCGGTTTGCCCCACTTCATCCTGCCCGAGAAATTTTCGTGGGCCCCCATTCTCTTCATGATCCCGGTGGCCATCGCGCCGGTCATCGAACACATCGGCGATGTCTACGTGGTGAACAACGTGACGGGCGAGAACTTTGTCAAATCGCCCGGACTGCACCGCACGATGCTGGGCGACGGCGCGGCCTGTCTCTTTGCTTCGCTCATCGGCGCGCCCCCCGTCACCACCTACTCCGAAGTGACGGGTGCCATGTCGCTCACGCGCATCACCGATCCGCTCGTTTTCCGCATCGCCGCCCTCACCGGCATCGTCTTCTCGCTGGTGGGCAAAGTCAGCGCCCTGCTGCGCAGCATCGACCAAGCCATTCTCGGCGGCATCATGCTGCTGCTCTTCGGCACCATTGCGGGGGCCGGCATCTCGAGTCTGCTCCACAGCCGCATCAACCTCTCCTCTGCGCGCAATGTGGTCATCATTTCCGTGACGCTCACCACCGGCATCGGCGGAGCAGCCTTCCAATATGGTCGTTTCTCGCTGGCCGGCATCGGTCTCTCGGCCGTGGTGGCCGTGGTGCTCAACCTCCTTTTGCCCGAACGCGCCGAGGACCGCACCCCCACCCCGTCGCCCGTGGCCGAACCCGCCGACGAAGCAGCACAGCATGGCAGCGAAACGACGCACAACGCCGGCGAAACGACACATCCCGCCGCGCCCGCTGAAGAAACACCCGCGACGGCCGCGCCTACTGCCGACGCTTCGACCGCAGCCCCCGCCGCCGCGCCCGAAGCCTAAGCCGCTCGGCGATCACGCCCCGGGTGTGTGCCGACGCACCGCCCCGTCTGCGCCCCCTCTCCACCGACATTTCATTCATCACCTTTCATTTATTCTCCACTTCACCATGCGCACCGCTTTCGTGCTCCTGCTCCTCGTGCTGCTCGCCCCCTTCGCGCGCCCGGCACAAGCCCAGAACATCCAATTGCACTACGACTTCGGTCGTCAACTCTACGCCAAAGACCAACCCACGCGCCCGCGTTGGACCACCACGGTCGAACAGTTTCGTCCCGACCGCTGGGGCAACACGTTCTATTTCATCGACATGAACTACGCCAACGAGGGCGTGGAATCGGCCTACTGGGAGATCTCTCGCGAGTTTTCGCTGGGCAAAACGCCCTTCGCCGCCCACATTGAGTACGACGGCGGCCTGAGCAACCAATTCAGCTACAACAACGCCTATCTCGCCGGCGTGACCTACGCATGGAACGCCCCTTCGCACCAGGCCGGCTTCACAATTACGCCCATGTACAAGTACTTGGCCAAACAGTCGAAGCCCAATTCCTGGCAACTCACGGGCACGTGGTATCGCCACTTCGCCGCCGGCGCCGTGACGTTCTGTGGTTTTGCCGACGTGTGGGGCGATCGCAACCTGAGCGATGGGAAAAACAATGTGGTTTTCATCACCGAACCGCAGCTTTGGCTCAACCTCAACAAGTTGCACGGCGTGAATCCCGATTTTCACCTCTCAGTGGGCACGGAAGTCGAAGTGAGTCACAATTTTGCCGTCGCCGACAAGACGATTGTCAACCCCACGCTCGCGCTGAAATGGAGCTTCTGACGGTGCGCCGCGCCGTCTCGCCCCACGGCGGCGATGCGTGCGCCGCTCGTCGGCCGTAAGTCAACCGCCCGCTCCCCGCTTTGCTCGGTTCGTGCGCCGCGCAGTGCCCTCGGGTGCTATGCGTCGCACCGTCCGCCCCCTTTTTCCCCCAACCCTTCCCCCCTAACGCTCACTTCCCACATGCAAACCCTCTATCGCCTCCTGGGTTTCGACCCCACGAAGCACCATCTCCGCACCGAACTCATGGCCGGACTGACCACCTTCCTGACCATGAGCTACATTCTGGCCGTCAACCCCGACATCCTCGCCTCGACCGGCATGGACAAAGGCGCCGTGTTCACCGCCACCGCCCTGGCTTCGGCCCTGGGCACGGTGCTCATCGCCTTTCTCGCCAAGTTGCCCTTCGCCCAAGCCCCCGGCATGGGCATCAACGCCTTCTTTGCGTTCACCCTCGTGGCCGGCATGGGCTACAGTTGGCAGACGGCGCTCGCCGCTGTCTTTGTCGAGGGCGTTATCTTCATTTTGCTCACGGCTTTCAACGTGCGCGAGCAGATTGTCCACTGCATTCCGAAAACGCTGCGCTTTGCCATCTCGGCCGGCATCGGGTTTTTCATCGCCTTCATCGGATTGAAGAACTCAGGCATCATTGTGAAAAACCCCGCCACCCTCGTTGCGCTCGGTCCCTTCACGCCCGTTTCCACTCTCGCCGCGGTGGGCATCGTGCTCAGCGCCGTCCTGATGAAACTACGCGTGCGCGGTGCGCTGTTTTATAGCATTGCCGCCTGCACGCTCATCGGCATTCCGTTGGGTGTGACGGTGATTCCGAGCGGTTTCGCGCCGCTGTCGATGCCCAAATCCCTGGCGCCGACGTTTTTGCAGTTCGATTTCAAATCGCTCCTCAACCCCGACATGGCGCTCACCATCTTTGCGCTCGTGTTCATGGACATTTTCAACACCATCGGCACGCTCATCGGCGCCGCCGCCAACACCGAGATGATGGACGCGGAGGGCAACGTGAAAAACATGAAGGAAGCGCTCATGGCCGACGCCATCGGCACCTCGGTGGGCGCGGTGCTCGGCACCTCGACCGTGACCACTTTTGTGGAAAGCAGCGCCGGCATCGCCGAAGGCGGGCGCACGGGCATGACCGCCCTGAGCACCGGCGTGCTCTTCTTCGTGGCCCTGTTTTTCGCCCCCCTCTTCCTGCTCATTCCCTCGGCGGCCACCACGGGTGCCCTCGTGCTGGTGGGCGTGCTCATGCTCAGTTCGATCAAAGACGTAGACTTCGACGACATTTCCGAAGCCCTGCCGGCCTTCGTGACCGTGATCATGATGATCCTCACCTACAACATCGCCGAAGGCATGTCGTTGGGTCTCATTTCCTACACGCTCGTCAAGACCCTCAGCGGCCGCTGGCGCCACGTGAGCCTCACGCTCTACATCGTTTCGGCACTGCTCGTGCTGCGCTACGTGCTACAACTCTAATCTCCCCGTCGCACCGCGCCCCCTCGGGGCGTGCCGTCGGCACCAAAGGCACCGCGCCGCGAATCCTCACAGATTCGCGGCGCGGTTTTTCGTCACGGCGGAGCGCTCCCCCACCCTTTGCGGTGAGGGGGCGGAGACAACGGCGAGCCTTCAGAGACCGAGCTGCTGCAAGAGGCGTTCGCCGCGGGCCTCCTCGGCGGGTCCGAGCTCCATGAACTTATAAAGTGCATTGAGTGCGGCTTTGCGCACCCCGATCTCGGCCGTGGTGTCGGCCAACTCGGTGGCAGCATGGTCGAGAATCTCGTCGGCGTCGCGCTGTGTGGGCACCAAGCCGCCCATGAAGAGACGTCCGAGCAACAACCAGGCCACCAATCGCGCCAACGGGGCCTCGGCAGCCAGCAAACGGAAGGCCAATTGCGAGGCGAAGGGGCGATCGGCCAGCAAGTGGAGCACCAGCGTCTGCGCCTCCTCCACATAGCGCAGGCCCTCGACGTAGTGGAGCGCCAAATCCTCGTCGACCTCATCGGGCGGCACCACGAGAAAGGCCAGCAGGCGGAGTTCGCGAATGTCGTCGGCGTAGAGTGCGGTCGACAAGCGCACGGAATGGGGCAATTCGGCGGCCATGTCGACCAGTCGGAAGGTTTCGACGCCGAAATTCACACGATAATCGACGCCGGTTTCGCGCATGGTGCGGCTGAGCACGCCGTCCATGGCGGCACGCAGTCGGCGCTTGATGTCGCGCACTTGGGCATCGAGGTCGGAAGCATTATTGATCATGGGGAAAAGCAACGGATTGAGGTTGAAAAACGGGGGATGCCGCCTCGCGTCACCGCGCGGTGCTGCGAGCTACGGGCGGACAAAAATACGAAAATCCGAGACGGTGACGAAAAAGCGGGGCGAAATTGCGAAAAAACGGGGAGCAAACGGCGAAAAGCGGGGCGCTTTCCCCGCGCCGCTCCGGCGTCGAGCAGATGCGCTCCGCTCTTCGGTCTTTTGGCTTCCTCACGGCAGTCGACGCCGTCCGATTTCGCCGTGCAAGGAGCCGACAGCGGCACGCCGAAGGGGAATTTCGGGCGCCGAAGAGCTTTACAAAAGAAAGTTCGCCCGGCCGTTTTAACTTAAAATCCGCAGCGACCGCTTACTTTTGGCAAGTGCGCTTGAAAAACGCCCCCACCTCACCCCACTTTACAAAAATAAGTGGCTCAAAATGAGCCTATTCCCAAATTTAATCCTTAACTTTGCTTCGAGTTATGCCCCGACTTTTTCGCTCGCCCCCTCGCGCGCGACGTTTTTTGTCGCCCTGAAATCGGGCACTTCGTTCGGTGCGCCCGACTCCCTCCGGGGCCTTTGCCCCGCTTTTTCCACCGCACACTTTTTTCCTCCCTTCGTGTCTTCTCTCCACGAAGGAGCTCAATGAAATTTATACACACCACTCACATCGAATCAACAAGATCTATGGAGAAAAAACTGACCACCCTCCTGCTGGGTCTGATACTTTGTGTCACCGCCGCGCTGGCGCAGACCAAAGTGTCGGGCGTTGTGATCTCGGGCTCGGACAATCAGCCGATCGCCGGGGCACACATCGCCACGATCGGTCGCAAACAACTCACCGTGACCGACGACAACGGTAATTTCGCCCTGACCATCAAGGGAAAAGACACGCGCATCACCGTGTCGTACATCGGAATGCAGTCCGTCACGCTGAAAGGTGCGGAAAACATGCGCATCGTGCTCAAAGACAACCAGAGCCTCGGCGAGGTTGTGGTGACCACGGGTATGACGAAGACCGACCGTCGCCTCTTCACGGGGGCCACCGACAAGATCGACATCAGCAAATCGCGCCTGTCGGGCGTGGCCGACATCAGCCGCTCGCTCGAAGGACAGGCAGCCGGCGTGTCGGTGCAGAACGTGAGCGGCACATTCGGTGCCGCGCCGAAGATTCGTGTGCGCGGTGCCACGTCGATCTACGGCGCCTCGAAGCCCCTTTGGGTGGTGGACGGCGTGATCATGGAAGATGTGTCGAACATCGGCGCCGACGACCTCGCATCGGGTAACCCCGAAACGCTCATCAGTTCGGCCATCGCGGGCCTGAACGCCGACGACATCGAGAGCTTCCAAGTGCTCAAGGACGGTTCGGCCACGTCGATCTACGGTGCGCGCGCCATGGCGGGCGTGATCGTGGTGACCACCAAGAAGGGCCGCCAAGGACAGGCACATCTCAACTACACGGGCGAGTTCACCACGCGTTTGGTGCCCTCTTATCGCAATTTCGACATCCTCAACTCTCAACAGCAGATGGGGGTCTATCGCGAACTGCGCGACAAAGGCTGGCTCAACTACTCGGATGTGCTGAATGGTAGCGACTACGGCGTGTACGGCAAGATGTATGAGCTGGAAAACACCTTCGACGCCGCGCGCGGCCAGTTCTTGCTGCCCCACACCACCGAGGCGGAAAACGCCTACCTGCAACAGGCTGAATTTCGCAACACCGATTGGTTCAAAGAACTCTTCTCTCCGGCCATCATGCAGAACCATTCGGTGAGCCTGAGCGGAGGTACGGCCAAATCGAACTACTATGCTTCGCTCAGCGCCCTGCTCGATCCGGGTTGGTACAAGCAGAGCGACGTGAAACGCTACACGGTGAACCTCAATCTCACCCACCACATTCTCGACAACCTCACCCTCAACGTGATCGGCGGGGCTTCCTATCGCGATCAGCGCGCCCCCGGTACACTGGGCCAGGACGTCGACGTGGTGAACGGCGCGGTGAAACGCGATTTCGACATCAACCCCTATTCTTATGCGGTGAACACCTCGCGTGTGCTCGACCCCAAGGCCTACTATGTGGCCAACTATGCGCCGTTCAACATCTTCAATGAGTTGGAAAACAACTACATTGACCTCGGTGTGCTGGACGCCAAATTCCAATTCGAACTGAAATACAAGCCCATTCGCGGGCTCGAACTCTCTGCCCTGGGCGCCTTCAAGCACGCGGCCACGTCGCAGCAGCACAACATCAAGGACAATTCGAACCAAGCTCTGGCCTATCGCGCCATGCCCAACGGCATCATCCGCGACGCCAACAAGTTCCTCTATCACGATCCGGACAATCCCACTGAATTGCCTTACACGGTGCTCCCGAAAGGCGGCATCATGCACAAGACAGACAACCGGATGAGCGACTACCACTTCCGTGCCACGGCCAACTACAGCCGCACGTTCGACAATCGCCACACGATCAACCTCTTCGGCGGCATGGAAACGACGGACATCGACCGCTCACGCACGCGCTTTGAGGGCTGGGGTCTGCAATACGAAAGCGGCGAAGCGCCCTTCTACCCCTATCAGTATTTCAAAAAATCGATCGAAGAAGGCAACGACTACTACCAATTGGTGAATTCCAATTGGCGCACGGTGGCATTCTACGGCAACGCCACTTACTCCTACCGCGGTCGCTACGTGGTGAACGGCACCTATCGCTACGAAGGTTCGAACCAATTGGGTCGCAAGACCGATGCACGCTGGATGTCGACGTGGAACCTTTCGGGCGCTTGGAACGTGCACGAAGAGAAATGGTTCGAGCAACTCGCTCCGCTCTCGCACCTCACGCTCCGCGCTTCCTACAGTTTGACGGGTACGCCTCCCGATCCTTCGCTCGTTTCGTCGACGACGATCTTCCGCAACTCCACCCCCTATCGCCTCTTTGCCGCCGACCAGGAGTCGGGACTGGCCATCACCGAATTGGGTAACTCGCTGCTCACCTACGAAAAGAAGAACGAGTTTAACATCGGCGTGGACGCCGGCCTGTGGAACAACCGCATCAACGCCACCGTCGACGTGTACACGCGCAACAACTACGACGAAATCGGTCCGATGGTGACGCAGGGCATGAGCGGACAGATCGTAAATTGGGGCAACGTGGCCGAGATGAAATCGAACGGCGTGGAAGTGAGCCTCACCTCGACCAACCTCAAGCAGAAAGACTTCAGCTGGACAACGAGCTTCGTCTTCTCTTACACGAACACCGAGATCACCAAGCTGTTCAACAACGGACGTGTGATCGATCTCGTGTCGGGTAATGGTTTCGCCATGAAGGGTTTCCCCGCCCGCGCCCTGTTCTCTGTGCCCTTCCTGGGGCTGAACGACGCCGGCATCCCCCTCTTCCGCAACGAGAAGGGCGAAGTGACGACCGACGACATCAATTTCCAAGAACGCAACCACACCGGCTTCCTCAAATATGAGGGCCCGACGGATCCCAAGTACGTGGGTTCGCTCGGCAACGTGTTCTCTTACAAAGGACTCCACCTGAATGTGTTCCTCACCTACTCGTTTGGCGGCGTGGTGCGCCTGGATCCGAAATTCCGCACGCGCTACACCGATATGACCTCCATGACGCAGACGTTCCTCAACCGCTGGATGGCCCCCGGCGACGAGAAAGTGACGAATGTGCCCGGCATCTTGAGCAAACGCCAGTACACGCAAAACCGCCAACTGCGTTATGCCTACAATGCCTACAACTTCTCGTCGGTGCGCACGGCCAAATCCGACTTCATCCGCCTCAAAGAGATCTCCCTCACCTACGATCTGCCGGCATCGCTCTTCAAAGACAAGGCCATCCACGACGTTTCCGTCAAACTTCAGGCCACCAACCTCTTCTTGCTCTACTCTGACAAGAAACTCCACGGACAGGATCCCGAATTCCTCAACGCCGGCGGTGTGGCTTCGCCCATGCCCAAGCAGTTTACCCTCACACTCAAATTCGGACTCTGATCAATTCGACAGTTAGCATGAAACATTATATTGCTTCTCTCCTCTTGGGTGCCGCCACACTGGGCACTTCCGGCACGTTGACCTCGTGCAATGACTATTTGGACAAGTATCCCGACAAGCGCATGGAGCTTCGCACGCCCGATCACTTGGCACAGCTCCTCACCTCGGCCTACCCTCAGGTGCACCCGGCCTACTTGCTCGAAATGTATTCGGACAACACGGATCGCCATCTCTCGCCTTCGTGGGCAGAAGTGGATCGCTTCCAACGCGAAGCCTACCAATGGGACGACATCACCGACGTGGGCGAAAACGAATCGCCGCAAATGATTTGGAACTCCCACTATCTCGCGGTCAACACCGCCAATGAGGTGCTGAGCTTCATCGGCAAACAAAAGGACCAATCGGCTTTCCGCGCCCAAAGCGGCGAGGCCAAGCTGTGCCGCGCCTATGCCATGCTCTGCCTGGCCAACGTGTTCTGCGAAGCCTACGATCCCGCGACGGCAGCTTCGCACTTGGGCCTGCCTTACCCCACGGAACCAGAAGACCGCCCGGGCATTACTTATCAACGCGGCACGCTGGCCGAGCTTTATGCCCACATCGACAAGGACATCACCGAAGGTTTGGCCGAAGTGGGTAGCACTTACACCACACCGAAGTTCCACTTCACACCCGAAGCCGCGCACGCTTTCGCCGCCCGCTTCTACCTTTACAAACAAGACTGGCAGAAAGCCGTGGATCACGCCACGAAAGCCCTCGGCAACCAGCCCGGAAACCAACTGCGCAACTGGGCACTCTGGAACAAACAGGGGCTCAACGGCGAGGCCATGCCCAACGAATATGTGCGTTCGAGCGCGAAAACCAACCTCTTGCTCCAAGTGGTGATTTCGGCTTGGGGGCTCTACAGCGGCCCTTACGGCACAGGCGGTCGCTACTGCCACGGTCGCAGCATTTCCGACAAGGAAACGTTCAACTCCACGGGCCCTTGGGGCGAAAGCGAGAGCGCTTTCAACTACACCGTGGGCTCCAACTCCGGCCAACCGCAGATCACGCTCAAGAAGTTGCCCATCAACTTCAAATTCATCGACCGCGAAGCCGGCATCGGTAGCTACTATTCGGAATATTCGGTGTTCAATGCCGACGAAACGCTGCTGGTTCGCGCCGAAGCCTACGCACGCCTCAAACAATATGCGCAGGCCACGGCCGACATCAACACGGAAATGACGGCTTTCGCCCGCAAACCCAAAACGTTCACCACGACACAGCTTGCGGACTTCTACAAAAAGGTGAAATACTACCGTCCGGACAGCGCCACGGTGCGCAAAGCGTTCCACATCAGCGAGCCGCTCGACACCACCACGCAAGAACCGCTGCTGCAATGCATACTTCATCTGCGCCGCATCCTTACGGTGCATGAAGGTCTCCGCATGCAAGACGTGAAACGCTACGGCATCACGATCTATCGCCGCGATTTCGACGCCAACGACAAGTTTGTCACCGTCACCGACTCCATGCCCGCCGGCGATCCGCGCCGTGCCATCCAACTTCCGCAGGATGTGATCTCGGCCGGCCTCACACCCAATCCGCGTAAAACCCTCACTGCCAAATGAAACTCCGGATGAACAAGATACTCCTCGCCACGCTGCTGCTCCTTTCGTGCTTGGGGCTCAGCAATTGCTCGGACGACGCTCCGAAAGGCGCCAGCATTTTCCCCACCACCCCCGTCCGGCGCAACGCCTTCGACACCTGGCTGCTCAAAAACTACACGAACCCATATAATATTGAGTTCAAATACCGGCTCGAAGACGCAGAAACGGACTTCAACTACCACCTCGTGCCCGCCGACTCGGCGAAAACGGCCAAATTGGCCATCCTGACCAAATATCTCTGGTTTGATGCCTATGCCGAAGTGGCCGGCGTGAACTTTGTCAAGGCCAATGTTCCGCGCACCATTGTGGCTGTCGGCATTCCGGGCTACACGCGCCAGCGTACAATGGTGCTGGGTAGCGCAGAAGGTGGCTACAAAGTGACACTCAACAACATCAATTCGCTCGATAGCGTCACGCTGACCAACTACGGCGCGATGACGGAATTCTATTTCCACACGATGCACCACGAGTTCACGCACATTCTCAATCAGAAGAAGCCCTACAACACGGCCTTCAACCTGATTTCGAAGTCAGACTACGTGAGCAGCAACTGGTCGCACCAGAAAGAAAGCGACGCCCACCGCGCCGGTTTCGTTTCGCCCTACGCCATGAGCGACGGCTTCGAGGATTTCGCCGAGACCCTGGCCTTCTACGTCACCCTCACCCCCGCACAGTGGAACGACATCCTCAAAGATGCCGGCAACTCGGGCGCACCGATCATCAACCAGAAGCTCGAAATCATCAAAGACTACATGCTCACGTCGTGGAATGTCGACCTCGATCGGCTGCGGGCCTCCGTGCTTGGCCGCGGCGACAACGTGCGTCATCTCGATCTCCAACACCTCAAGTAACTTCTCCCCATGCGCATCCTTCATACCCTCGTCATCGCACTTGCCGCCCTCGGGGCCGCCAGCTGCGCCAACGACGAAAAAGAACTTTTCAGCCTCCCCGCGGCTGAACGCATCGACCAAGTGGTCAAAAACGACCGCACCGCTCTCGAATCTGCGCCCAACGGCTGGAAATTCGACTACTTTCTCGGCCGCGACTACTCGGGTCCCGGCGTTTCGATGATGGTTACCTTCCGAAACGGCAAGGCCACGATGGCTTCCGACGCGTCGGACACCGCACTCTTCCGCACGGCCGACTACGATGTGGTGAAAGATCAAGGCCCGGTGCTGACTTTCAACACCTTCCTCGAACCCATCCACAGTTTGGCGGGCGGCATGGCCAGCTTCCCCGAAGGTCGTCAGGGCGACTACGAGTTTTCGATCCTCTCCACCTCGGCCGACACCATCCGCCTGCGCGGTAAGAAGTGGGGCAACGACATGTTGCTCACCCGCAACCCCGTGGGGCTGAAGCAAGACTCCGTGATCATGGGCGCCATCAAGATGCGTGAGAACATGATCACCGACAGTATCTACCTCTGCCACGGCAAGGACACGATCCCCGGCGCGGCCTTCGATCTGGACAACCGCCACTTCGACATCAACGGCGCCGTGCAACTCTCCTCGCCCATGGTCTTCACGCCGAAAGGCTTCACGTTGGCCCGCCCGCTCTCCTACGACGGCCGCGTCTATCGCGACTTTGCGTGGAACGACTCGGCGCGCACCTTCACTTCGGCCGACATGACCATCTCTTTCCGCATTCCCGAAACCTACAAGCCCCAGAGTTTCTGGATCGGCAAGTGGAGCATCAAGCACCGCGCCCTGCGTGCGCTCGGACGCCGCCCGACTTACCTGACGATCTACAACGAACGCAGCTCTCGCAGCCCACAAGGCCTCAAAGCAGTGCTGGAATTCAACCACACGGAGTACGAAATCTTCGTGATCTACAACCGAACGACGGGAACCATCAGCATTCCCGCGCAGAGCGTCGACGATCCCACGAAGACCAACTACGTCATTTATCTCGTCGGCACCGACAGTCAGCAGTTGCTCGGCAAGGTCGATGTGCCTTTCACCTTCCAATGGGATCCCGACTTCGACCATGCCACCGCCAAAGGCGCCACTTTCGAGCACACCAAGGCCACCGGCATGAAAGGTATCGGCTACAAAGACGAACTCCACCAGAACACCGACGCGCAAGGCAACAAGATTGTGCCCATCGTGATGGACGACATCGAATACATCCGCCGCGTTCAATAATCACCTCCCAAGACTTCTCCTCATGCACAAGCATTTTCTCATCGCTCTCCTCGTCGGTGCCGGCACCCTCTTGGCCGCTTCTTGCAGCGAAGAGTCGGCCACCGTTCGACAGCGCACCCTCGAAGTCGTGTCCTCCGACACCAATTTCCCCGTCGACGGGGGCAGTCGCACCGTCACCACCGCCCGCGCCGCCACCGCCGCCTACGCCCAAGACAAATGGGCGCAGGTGCGGGTGGAAAACGGGCAAGTCATCGTCAAAACCGACGTGAACACCGACGAACAGTCGCGCAACACGCTCCTCGTCGTCAAGGATGCCCGCGGCGACTCGGCCTCCATCAACGTGCGGCAGGACGGCATGATCTTCCGCCTGCCCACTTCGGCCACGGTCGAAAGCGACGATCAGTCGCTGCAGCGCTCCTTCCACGTGCAATTCAACGTGCCCGTCAACATCACCTCCTCCGCCCCGTGGATTCAAGTGAGCCACACGCCCGAAGGCGACGTCACCTTCAAGGTAACGGCCAACACCAGCGGCCGCCCGCGCGTGGGCTGGTTGCTTTCGCACGCCCACGGGCTCACCGACTCGGTGCGCATCACGCAAGCCACGCTCTCCGACATCGTGGGCACCTACCGTCAGCACGCTTCTACGCTCGACAGCAGCCGCACCCGCATGATCGACACCACCAACGTGGTCACCATCTCGAAAATCTCCGACACGAAAGCCCTCTTCTCCATCGACGGCAACCTCAACTGGGAGTGCGAATTCCGCCCCGGCCAAGGTCTGTACATGAACAACGGTAAAGTGCTGCGCGAAGTGAAGAATCCGCCGCAGCCCAGCACCTATCTCGTGTCGCTGCTCGCCGCCAACGATTTCCGCCCCGGCCATCTGAACAGCATCATCGGCACGCGCGAAACGCTCCGCGTGGCCATCGCCGACGACGGCGGACTCGTGTTCCGTCAGCACGAAACCATCAGTTTGGAACAGCAGTGGAACAGCTACGCCGTGGGACGCGCCAGCTCCACGAAGCTCTCTCTCGACACCTACCTGGGGCTCTTCACCGCATTCATCAACCCCACGCTCACCTATCTGCCCCACGGCGCCGCCACCCGCCCCGCCGCTGTGCGCAGCTCCCGCCGCTGATCGAGCACCGACTCCTTATATATAATAGACAATCCCCGCCTTGTCCTTCGAGACAGGCGGGGATTATTTTTTGGTCAGGGGCACAGCGGGTGCCGACGTCGGAGCTCAGAATTCGTCGTTGGCATAGAGCGAGTCGAACACCGAGAGGCGGTAGTCGAAAAGTTCCTCGTCACGGAAGAAACGCTTCAGTTCCACTTCCGCTGCCTCGAGACTGTCGCTGGCATGCACGATGTTCTCTTGGAACGACATGCTGAAATCGCCACGGATCGTCCCTGCCGGGGCCTTACGTCCCGTGGTGGGGCCCGTAATGGTGCGCACGGCTTCCACAGCCCCCACGCCCTCGAGCGCAATCGCCACAACGGGGCACACCATCATGCTGTCTTTCACGCGCTGGAAGAACTCTTTGCCGGCCAAGTGGGCATAGTGTTCGGAGAGCAACGCATCGTCGAGCTGCATCATCTTGAGTCCGCACACGCGGAGTCCTTTTTTCTCGAAGCGCGAGAGCACTTCGCCCATCAGCGCGCGCTGTACGGTGCAGGGTTTGAGGAGAACGAGAGTTTTTTCGAGTGCCATAACTGTAGGTTGTTTGGATCTGGATTTACGATTCGGGGGTGACAACACCTTGTTGTCGGCGTAAAGATATGCATTCCCGCGCGTTTGGCAAAACTTATTTCACACTTTTGCACTCTCCGCCTTACAAAATCACCGCATTCCGTTCCCCTTCGGCAACACCCGCTCCGCACCGTGCGCGAAAGCACGCGGGCCGTCGCACGCCCCCACGGCATCCGGTGCCGCATGTCGCCGCAGAGATCGTGAAGCGCCGGGCCGTTGTGCCATAAAAAAACCGCCCGCAGCTGTTTCTTGCGAAACCGTTGCGAGCGGACGGGGTTATCGAAAATAACATCTTACACAATTCGCGCTGAGCGAACTGCGATCCATTTTATTTTGCGCAGTCTTCTTTGAGCGTAGCCACGAGCATCCAGATGAGCTTCTCTTGTGCGCGGAGCCAATCGCCGACCATGGCAGTCGTAGCCTCATCTCCAGCTTCTTGAGCGGCAGCCAAAACCACGCGCTCCTGGGCGATGAGTTGCTTCTCGGTTTCGAGCACCTGAGAGAGGGCGCTGTGTCCGCAGTGGGTCACTTCGGCTTCCTTCACCTGCGAAACCTTGAGATATTCGCTGTAGCGGTGTTCGGGCGTAGCACCGAGCTGAAGGAGACGTTCTGCGATGTCGTCGGCCTTGGTGGCGATGCCGTTGTAGAGATTTTCGAACTCAACGTGGAGATTGTAGAAGTTCGTGCCCTGGACGTTCCAGTGGAAGTCGCGGAGGTTGGTGTAGTAAACCTGCACGTCGGCGAGGAGCTGACGAAGTGCGGAAACGACGGGTTGAACCTTCTGTGCGTCGAGGAGAGTGTAGTTGAGTGTGCTCATTGTTTTGCTATGTTTTAGGGGTTCTGTTAAGTGAATTCTTTCTGTGAATTGGAGACGTCGCCCGCAGGGTTGGCCTGGGCGGCAGCTTATCTCGTTTCGATGTTGCAAAGGTAGTGGCTTTCGCCCCGCAATGCAACAGACAAGGTCTACTTTAACATTGACATTTTCAATATCTACGCCCATCTCTAAGAGAATCAGCGCCTTGCACGCAAGGGAAAACGCATGCAAGGCGCTGATTTAACGGGGAGCTCCCGACGTCGGGCGCCGGGTTGCCGGCAGTTTAGCGGCGCTTGGCACCACGAGCGCGAGGCACACGAGCGGCTCCGGCCCCGGCGGCACGCGCTGCACGGGGACGCACTTCGGCTCCCGCGGCATGGCGGGCCGGACGCAGGCGGGCAGCGGGCTCAGCCTGGGCGCGACGCGGCACAACGGGCTGCGCACCGCGCAGCGGACGACGAGCGGCGGGACGCACAGCGGGCTGGGCTTGTGCCACAGGCGCCTTGGCGCGACGTACCGGTGCGCGGCGCACTCCGCGGGCGGCGTGCTGCTCTTCGTAGTAGTCGGGTTTGTCGTCGTAGGACTCAACCGGCTCCTGTGCGGTGGCCGAAGGCAGGGCGGGCGCTGCCGTGTGAAGGATTTCCACACCGCAACCGCGCACGATGCGATCCACCAACAGGGGCGAATAGGCGTGTACCACGCCGTCTGCCTGGATGATGCGCACGGGTTGTCCCGCGGTCACTTCGAGCACGATGCCCTTTTCGGCACGGCCATTGGTGAAGAGCACCACATCGGTGAGTTCGGTTTCGGTGAGCACGGGTTTGGCCTGATCGGCAAAGCCGTCATTGTATTGCTGCGCACGAGCCGTGCCCGCAGCGAGGGCAAGGCAGAGCGCGAGGCCGAATATCTTTTTCATTGTCGTTGGGCGATAAAGGGGTGAAGTGTCGGGCTTTCGATTAGAATTGGTAGCCCAGACGCAGGGTGAATGCGGGTTGGTTCTTCCATCCGGAGCGGGGGATGACGCGTTTGCCGTACGATCCGTCGGGAGCCACCTTGCCGGCGTTGGGCGTGATGGACTTGTTGACCTGATGGTAGACGCCGCCCACGCCAAACGTCCACTTACCGTAGCGAACACCGAGTTGCGCACCGGCATAGAGGGCCATTTCGGGGTAGTTTTTCTTGTTCGAAACGGTGTTGACCGAATAACCTCCGCGCAGATCGAGGAAGGGGGTGAACTTGCCGTGGAGCGGATAGTCGATACGGGCGAGCAGCATCGGGGTGACGGGCATGATCTCGGTGCGGTCGTAGCGTTGCACGGTGGCGCCCACGCCTACGTAGAACAAACGGCTGATGCGCGTGCCGACGGTGAGCGAAAATTCGGGATTCATCTCGCCCACGAGCTGGCGGTTTTGCTCCAATCCGTAGCCAATACCCACTTCGGCGGTGCCGGCGAGGCGGAATTTGTGCGTCTTGTCCTTTTCGGCGGGCGCGGCGGCCTTTTTGTTTTGGTCGATCAGGATGCGTTCCACCTCATCCCACTTGTAAGTGAAGACCTGTCCGTAGACATTGCGGAGCTTGATGGGGGCATTGATGCTGCGCTCGAGCACGGTGCCCTGCACTTTCTGTCCGTTTTTGAGCACAATCACGTCGCGTGCGGCCTCAACGGCCTTCTTGTCGGGACGACGCTCCACGCGCTCCACGTCGACGGCGCGATAGTAGTAGATGGTGCCGTCGGTCATTTCGATTTGCACCCCTTCGTCGTTCGATTCGAGCACCTTGCACTTGATGGTGCGGCCGCTCTTGAGCACCACGTAGTCGGCATCGTACTGTCCGGCGGCTGCGGCGGGCTGAATTTCGGCGGCTGTCGTCTCGTCCTTTTGCGCGGGTTGGGGCGCGGTCGGGAGAGGCGTCACGACAGTTTCGGCGGGCTTGACGGTAGCGGGGCTTTCGCTCTCGGCGGCACCGCGCACGGGGGTGACCGCAGGCTTGCCACGCTCCACACGTGCCACCTCTTCGGGTCGATACACACGCACCCTGGCATCGGCCAGGAGCACTTTGACGGGCTGTCCAGGCACGTAGGTGATGACACGGCACTTGGCACTCATGCCGTCGCGCAAGACGATGAGATCGGGCAGGTCACGATCGGTGACAATGCTGCCCACCGGGCTGCCATAGGCGCTCCGGTCGGTGGTTTGCGCCGAAAGTCCGGCAAAGCTCAGACCGACGGCCAGCGCGAAGAGGTAGATACGTTTCATATCGGGTGTGATGGGGAAGTTTTTACACTGTTGTTTCGTTCGGCGACGGATCGTCGCACGGCAAAGTTAGCGTTATTTTCGACAAAGATCAAGCGGATTGCCGAAATATCGCATTTCGCCGCGTGAAAAAGGGCTTTTTTCGCTCTTCGACGGCCCGGAAGGCGCAAAAAAGCCCCCGTGTTTCCGTCGAAACGCGGGGGCTTTGGTGTGAAATCGCGGGGCTTTTCGCCCACAGCGGGGGGGTGCCGACGAGGGGCCGGCAAGCGCCAGGACAAAGCGGCGGGCAAGGGCCTATCGGATGGAGATGGCGAATCCGCCGCCCGCGCCGGCCACAAGGTGCTTGAGCACCGTGTTGCGGTTGACGGTCATTTTTTTGATCACATAGGCCTCGGGGCGCTTGTTCCAGGCGGTGCCGGGGGCATCCATGTAGAGAGTGGCGGTGTAGTTGCGGCCGGGCGTGAGGAAATCGAGCGGGAGGTTGGTTTTGTAGCCGTTGTCGCCTGCGGTGCAGCCCACATACCATTCGTCCTTGCCCTTGGCTTTGCGGGCGGTGAGGACATATTCGCCGGGTTCGGCGGCCAGATAGAGGCTCTTGTCCCAGTCGAGGGCCACATCCTTGATGAATTGGAAGGCATCGGGGCGGGCCTCATAGTGTTCGATCACGTCGGCGGCCATTTGCAGGGGGCTGTAGAGCGTGACGTAGAGGGCCAATTGGCGAGCCAGGGTGGAACGCACGTGACTCTTGTTGTCGGGGCTCATCTGTTGGAGATCCATCACGAAGATGCCCGGAGTGTAGTCCATCGGTCCGCCGATGCAGCGGGTGAAGGGGAGGATGGTGGTGTGGTTGACGGGGTTGCCGCCGAACGCCTCGTACTCTGTGCCGCGCGCACTCTCGTTGGCGATGAGGTTGGGGTAGGTTCTGCACAGACCGGTGGGGCGTGTGGCCTCGTGGGCGTTGACCATGATGTGGTAGTCGGCGGCCTTCTTCACGGCATAGAGGTAGTGGTTGTTCAACCACTGGCCGTAGTGGTGCTCTCCGCGGGGGATGATGTCGCCCACATAGCCGCTCTTGACGGCGTCGTAGCCGTTGTCGACCATGAAGCGGTAGGCGGCATCGAGATGTCGCTCATAGTTGCGCACCGACGAGGAGGTTTCGTGGTGCATGATGAGCTTCACGCCGCGCGCCTTGGCATATTCGTGGAGTTCCTTGACGTTGAAGTCGGGATAGGGGGTGACGAAGTCGAAGACATAGTCCTTCTGGTGCCCGAACCAGTCCTCCCATCCTTGGTTCCAACCCTCGACGAGCACGGCATCGAGTCCGTTTTTGGCGGCAAAGTCGATGTATCGCTTCACATTGGCCGTGTTGGCCGAGTGTTTGGGCGAGGCGGGGAGCTTGGAATAGTCGGTTTCGCCGAGTTTCACGCTGCTCACGGCGTCGGTGTAGGCCCATTGTCCGCGTCCGGTGATCATGTCCCACCACACGCCCACGTATTTCACGGGGTGAATCCACGAGGTGTCGTCGATTTTGGAGGGTTCGTTGAGGTTGAGGGTGATGCGGCTGGCGAGAATGTCGGTGGCTTTTCGTCCCACGATGACGGTTCGCCACGGCGAATTGGTGGGCGTTTGCAGGTAGCCCTTGTCGCCGCGCGCATCGGGGGTGAGGTGGCTCACGAAAGTGTTGTTTTGCTCGTTGTAGGTGAGGTGCATGGTGGGATAGTCCACACAGGCGGCCTCATGGAGGTTGACATACAGGCCGTCGGCGGTGCGCATTTGCAGCGCGGTCTGCACGGTGGTGGGTCCGGCGGGGGTGCTGGACGAGGTGACCTGGATGGCCTTTTGCATCCGTCCGCGTATGCCGGAGAGTTTCGTCTGCTGGTATTCGAACTCTTGGGTGTCGTAGTCGCCGGCCACCCACCAGGCGGTGTGGTCGCCCGTCATGGCAAATTCCGTCAGCTCGTCGGCCACGACAAAGTAGGTGAGTTTTTTCTGATCGGGGAACTCATAGCGGAAACCGAGTCCGTCGTCGAAGAGGCGGAAGCGGATGTTCATGAAGCGATCGTTCTTCGACTGTTTGAGACACACGAGCAGTTCGTTGTAGTGGTTGCGAATGCTGCTCTCCTCGCCCAGCACGGGTCGCCAGGTCTCGTCGAAGCTGTTGTTTTCGTAGCGCAGGAGTTGGAAGCCGCTGTAGCAATCGGCTTTTTGCTCGGCGTTTTGGTCCTTGGGCATCTCGGACTTCACCTCCGAGAAGGAGTTTTGTTCGCTGCTATTGCTCTTGAATTTGTAGCCAAGATGGGAGGGCGCGATGACGGTTCGGCCGTCGACGGTGAGGGTGTAGGTGGGTCGACCGCCATCGATGCGGAAGTCGAGTTTCATTTTGCCGTCGGGCGAGGTGAGTTGCTGCGCGTTGGCAGCGAGGGCCAGGAGGGCAAAGACGGAAGTGAGGAGGGTCTTCTTCATTTTGTCGAGGCTGCTATATAAATAATGTGTGCGGTTGTGACCGTCGGTGCGGTTGTTGGGCCGACTTGCGGGGCGTGCGCTGCGCGGGCGAGGCGATGGTCGACCACCTACCGGCGCGTTCCGAAGCGGTGTGCCCCCAAAAGTTGGGGACTTTTGTGCACAAAGATAATCAATCGGGCGATTTTTGCCTGGTTTGCGCCGAGAAAGCAAGTTCGAGTTTGCAAATTTCATTCATTCGGCGGTGTTTTTTACTTTTTATTGTACACTCGAGCGCAAAAACGCGCAAGCCCTACCGCCCTCGCTCGGGGAATGGCACCGCAAGTGGGCGAACCGGCACAAAAAACGGCCAAACCGCCGACGGACACACGGGGTGTCGGTCGGCGGTTTGGCCGTTGGCAGAGTGGGAACAGGGCGCGCTGTCGCGGCACATTGCCGTGCGCGACAGCGCCATAGGGCATGAATTGCGGCGGGGCTTAGGCTTTCAGGCCGTTGTGGGCAATGAGCCACTCGGCAATCTGCACGGCGTTGAGCGCAGCCCCCTTCTTGATTTGGTCGCTCACCAGCCAGAAGGTCATGCCGTTGGGGTTGGCGAGGTCTTTGCGGATGCGGCCGACGTAAACATCGTCGCAACCGGCCAGGAAGAGGGGCATGGGATATTCGCGCTCGGCGGGATTGTCGCGCAGCGTGAGGCCTTCGCCATCCGACACGGCGCGGCTCACCTCTTCGACGGAGAGGGGGCGCTCGGTCTCCACCCAAATGGCTTCGGAGTGGCTGCGCATCACCGGAACGCGGACGCAAGTGGCGCTCACTTCGATGTCGGAGTGCATGATCTTGCGCGTTTCGTTGTACATCTTCATCTCTTCCTTCGTATATCCGTTGTCGGTGAAGACGTCGATCTGGGGAATGACGTTGTAAGCCAGCTGATAGGCGAATTTCTCAACGTGGGGTTTTTCGCCGGCTGCGAGTGCGCGGTGCTGGGCCTCGAGTTCGTCCATGGCAGCTTGGCCTGCGCCGGAAGCTGCTTGGTAACTGGCCACGTGCACACGGCGGATGTGGCTCAGTTGCTCGATGGCTTGGAGCGCCACCACCATCATAATCGTGGTGCAATTGGGGTTGGCAATGATGCCACGGGGGCGGTTGAGGGCATCTGCGGCGTTGCACTCGGGCACCACGAGGGGCACGTCCTCATCCATGCGGAAGGCGCTGGTATTGTCGATCATCACGGCGCCGAAACGAGTGATGTCTGCCGCAAACTCGCGCGAGATGCCGGCGCCGGCGCTGGTGAAGGCGATGTCGATGCCGCGAAAATCGTCGGTGTCGTGGCGCAGTTCGCGCACTGTTACGTCGCGATCGCCGAAACGATAGACTTTGCCGGCACTACGTTTCGAACCGAAGAGTCGAAGTTCGTCGATGGGAAACTTGCGTTCGGCCAGTACGCGGAGAAACTCTTGGCCCACGGCACCGCTGGCGCCTACAATGGCTACGTTCATAGGATGGAAAAATAATTTTCGCCGGCTCGATGCGCCGCGGCACGGGGCAAAGGCGATCGGGTCGGGAGATTTTTGTAGAAATACTGTCTGCAAAAGTATCGATAAATCCCGTATTTCGCGCGCGGTATGCCATTTTTTTTGTTACTTTGCCGCTCCAACGTCCCGATTTCGGGCCATTGTGCAGTGCATATGTCGTTTATTCCGCTTCCCATCACCGACCCAACTTGGATCTTCTTCGTGGTGTTGGGTGTGATTCTCTTCACACCCATGCTCCTCGAACGGCTTCGTGTGCCCTCGATTGTGGGTTTAATTGTGGTAGGTGTGGTGATTGGTCCGCACGGCGTGCACTTGCTCAACCGCGACGCCAGTTTTGAGATCTTCGGTAAGGTGGGACTCTATTATATCATGTTCATGGCGTCGCTTAGCATGAACCTAACGGACGTGATGCGCCACCGTTATGTGGCCCTCGCCTTTGGTCTCATCTCGTTTGCGCTGCCTTTTGCCCTCGGCCTGGGGGTGAATGTGTGGGGGCTCGGCATGAGTTGGCCGGCAGGTCTGCTGGTGGCGTCGATGTACGCGGCACATACGCTGCTGACCTACCCGGTGGTGATGCGATGGGGCCTTTCCAAACACCGATCGGTGGGCATTGCCGTGGGCGCTACCATTATTACCAATGTGCTAACCCTCTTGGTACTGGCCATTGTGGGGGGCGCTTACAAACCGGTCGGGGAGGGTTTCAACTTTTTCCTGCTCGGCGCGCGATTGGTGGGGCTGAGTGTGGGCATCGTCGTGGTGTTTCCGTGGATTTGCCGCCGCTTTTTCCGCCGTTTCGAGGACAATGTGGTGCAATATATCTTCGTGTTGACACTCGTTTTTCTCGGTGCCGGTCTGATGGAATGGGTGGGTATGGAAGGCATCTTGGGGGCATTCTTGGTAGGGCTGGTGCTCAACCGCGAAATCCCCCCCGCCGGTCCGCTGATGAACCACATTGAATTTGTGGGCAACGCGCTTTTCATCCCCTACTTCCTGATTGGCGTGGGCATGATCATCAATGTGCAGGCCATGGCTGCGGACTATGGCATTTTCCTCACCGCCGGCGTGATGATTCTCACCGGCGCCGCGGGCAAAATCCTCGCCGCCCACACGCTTCGCCTCATGCGTTTCAGCGCGGGCGAGGCCCAATTGGTGTCGGGCCTCTCTACTGCGCGCGCGGCCGCCACGTTGGCCATCGCGCTTGTGGGCTACGAAATCATTCTCCCCGACGGCACTCACCTGCTGGGCGACGAGATCATCAACGCTTCGATGTTTCTGATTCTGGGTTCGTGCATTGTGGCCTCAACCCTCACCGAACGCGCCGCGCGCAAGCTCGTTCTCTCGGGCGAAGCGGCGCAAGAAGACGCATCGGCCGACAAGGATTCGCTCATTGTGGCGCTGAGCAACCCGCACATGCTCATTCCGCTCACCAACATGGCCCTGATGTTGCGCAGCCACGGCCCGACGGCGCAGCTCACCGCGGTGAGTGTGGTGCTCGACGACGATGCCGAACGGCGAAACGAGGCGCAACGCAGTCTGGACTACGCCGCCAAGATGGCCGCCACCGTGGGGGTGCGCATGCAAACCCACTGCCGGCGTTCGGTGAATGCCGTGACCGGCATCATACACACCGCGGGCGAACACGAAGCCACCGACATACTCATCGGTCTACACAGCAAGAAACACATCGGCGAAACCTTCTACGGCAAATTTGCCACCGACCTCATCGCCTCTTCCTCCCAACAAATCCTGATCTACCGGCCGCTCGTGCCCATCCACTCCCTGCGGCGCCTGCATGTCATCGTGCCGCCGCGCGGAGAGTTCGATCCGGGATTGAAACACTGGTGCCGGCGCATCGCCACCCTGGCCGAACAAACCGCTTGTCGCGTATCGGTCTACGGCGAAGAGCGGACACTCCGCGCCGTCGAGGGCGCTTGGCAGGCAGAACGCCGGAGCCTCTCGGCCGACTTCCACAAGTTCACGCCCGCCGAAGGCTTGGCCGGCGTGGCCGCCCGCACCCGTCCCGACCACATGGCCGTGTTTGTGCTCGCCCGCCGCGGCATGCCGTCCTACCACCGCCGCCTCGAGGACATACCCGGACAGCTCGAACGCTATTTCTCCGCCCGCAGTTGGATGCTCATCGTCCCCGCGGCGCTCGGCTCCTCGTCTTCGAGTGCCGACGGGCGCAACGCCCTCACCCTCTCCGACCGCTGAACGGCAGCACCCCGCCCTCTTCTCTCTCCTTCGTCATTCCCCAAAACTCCTCCCCATGTCCATCCTCTCCATCCGCAACATCCACAAATCGTTTGGCGCTCTCGAAGTGCTCAAAGGCATCGACACCGACATCGCCCGCGGCGAAATGGTGAGCATCGTCGGCGCTTCGGGTGCCGGCAAGACCACCCTGCTCCAAGTGATGGGCACTTTGCTGCGCCCCGACGAGGGTTCCATCACCTTGGCCGATACCGACGTAACGCGCCTGGGCGATGCCGCCCTCTCGCGCTTCAGAAATCAGCACATCGGCTTCATCTTTCAGTTCCACCAACTCTTGCCCGAGTTCACCGCCCTGGAGAATGTGATGCTGCCGGCCCTCATTGCGGGACAAAGCAAGCGCGCCGCCGCCAACCGTGCCGCCGAACTGCTCGACTTCATGGGGCTCACGGCGCGCGCCGAGCACAAACCCACCGAACTCTCAGGCGGCGAACAACAACGCGTGGCCGCTGCGCGCGCCCTCACCAACCGTCCCGACATTGTCTTCGCCGATGAGCCCACCGGTTCGCTCGACACGCACAACCGCTCCGAACTGCAAGCCCTCTTCTTCCGCCTGCGCCGCGAATTGAACCAAACCTTCGTCATCGTGACCCACGACGAAAAGTTTGCCGCCCAAACCGATCGCTGCATTCGCCTCGCCGACGGCCGCGTGGTGGACTGAAATCGTCCACTCCCTCCCCCGCCGCACCGCAATTGTGCCGGGCAAAACGCCCCCGAGGCCCCGCAGCGACGAAAAATCCCCCACAAAACACACCGACTCTGCAAACGGAGGCGGTGTTTTTTTGTACCTTTGCTCCGGCTTAACGCCAACACCCATTCATTTCCCCCCAATCCACAAACGTGCCCCGCCCCCGCGACGCGGCACCCCGGCAACTCACATGAGCACACTCCGTTTCAAAGTGGTGGAAGAGGCCTTCAAGAAGCGCCCCGTCCCCGTGACCGCCCCGGCCGAACGCCCTTCGGCCTACTATGCCACCTATGTTTTCAACCAGGACAAGATGCGAAAGTATCTTCCGCTCGACGTTTATCGGCGCTATGCCGAGACCCTCGACACCGGACGCCCACTCGACATGCACACCGCCAATGCCATCGCCCAAGGCATGAAGCAGTGGGCCGTCGAGATGGGCGTCACGCATTATACACACTGGTTCCAACCCCTCACCGAAGGCACCGCCGAAAAGCACGACGCCTTTGTTGAGCACGATGGTAAGGGCGGCATGATCGAAGACTTCGCCGGCAAGCTCCTTGTCCAGCAGGAACCCGACGCCTCCTCCTTCCCCAACGGCGGAATCCGCTCCACTTTCGAGGCGCGCGGCTACTCCGCTTGGGATCCCGCCAGCCCCGTCTTCATCATCGACGACACGCTGATGATTCCCACCGTCTTCATCAGCTACACCGGCGAAGCCCTCGACTACAAAGCCCCGCTCAAAAAGTCGATCGCCGCCGTCAACCACGCCGCCGAAGCCGTTTGCGCCTATTTCTACGACGAGCCCGTGCACGTACACACCAACCTCGGTTGGGAACAGGAGTACTTCCTCGTGGACGAAGGGCTCTACGCCGCCCGCCCCGACCTCTTGCTCACCGGACGCACCCTCATGGGACACGACAGCGCCAAGAATCAGCAGATGGAAGACCACTATTTCGGCGCCATCCCCGAGCGCGTGGCCGAATTCATGCGCGATCTCGAAATTCAAGCCCTCCGTCTCGGTATTCCCTGCAAGACGCGCCACAATGAGGTGGCCCCCAATCAGTTTGAGCTCGCCCCCATCTACGAAGAGTGCAATTTGGCCGTGGATCACAACATGTTGCTCGTCTCGCTCATGCGCAAAGTGGCGCGCAAACACGGCTTTCGCTGCCTACTCCACGAGAAACCTTTCGCCGGCATCAACGGCAGCGGCAAACACTGCAACTGGTCGCTCTGCACCGACACCGGCGTCATTCTTCACGCCCCCGGTCGCTCCAAAAGCGACACCCTTCGCTTCCTCACCTTCATTGTCGCCACGCTCATGGGCGTCTATCGCCACAACGGCCTGCTGAAAGCCAGCATCATGAGCGCGGGCAACTCCCACCGCCTCGGCGGTCACGAAGCCCCGCCCGCCATCATCTCCTCGTTCCTGGGCAAGCAAGTGAGCGAACTCCTCGACCGCGTCGCACAGTCGGCCGACCCGCTCGCCCCCATGGCGGGCAAACAGGGCGTGCAACTCGACATTCCGCAGATTCCCGAGCTCTTCATCGACAATACCGACCGCAACCGCACCTCGCCCTTCGCCTTCACCGGCAACCGCTTCGAGTTTCGCGCCGTCGGCTCGTCGGCCAACTGCGCCAGCGCCCTCATTGTGCTCAACACCGCCGTGGCCGAAGCGCTCACCGACTTCAAGGTGCGCGTCGATGCCCTCCTTGCCGCCGGCCAAAGCACCGAAGAAGCCCTCCTCAACACCCTGCGCGACGACATCCGCACCTGCCGCCCCATCCACTTCGACGGCAATGGCTACAGCGAAGAGTGGAAGGCCGAAGCCGCCCGCCGCGGCCTCGACTGCGAAACCAGCTGCCCGGTCATCTACGACCGCTACACCGACGAGGATTCCGTGCGCATGTTCGAAAGCATGCACGTCATGACGCGCAACGAACTCGCCGCCCGCAACGAGATCAAGCGCGAGATCTACTACAAAAAGATCCAGATCGAAAGCCGCGTCTTGGGCGATCTGTGCATGAACCACATCATTCCCGTCGCCACCAAGTACCAAAGCGTGCTGGTCGACAATGTAAGCAAGATCATGTCTGCCTTTCCGCCCGAGAAAGCCGCACAACTCAGCGCCTACAACGTCACGCTCATCGAAAAGATCAATCTCCACACCGATTTCATCGTCAATGCCGTTGAGGAGATGGTGGAAAAGCGCAAAGAGGTGAATCGTCTCACCGACATCCGCGCCCTCTCCGTGGCCTACCACGACGAGGTCGAGCCCTTCTTGCACGCCATTCGATACCACATCGACAAACTCGAACTCATCGTCGAGGACGAAATGTGGACGCTCCCCAAATATCGCGAGCTCCTCTTCATCCGCTGATCGAAAAGCGCGCCTTTTCTCCCGACTATGGGCCACAACACACGGCCTTCTCCACACGGCGCAACAAAAACACCCCGACTTTCTTCGGAAAATCGGGGTGTTTTGTGTTTTTGTTGGGGATTTTTTGGGGAAACACAGAATTTTCCTCTACTTGCTTCCTATCCTACAAGAGATTCATGGAAAAATCCTATCGACACATCGCACATATTTGACACAACACCCACCTAATAGATAAAAATCTCAGAAAATCCCTTGCCTGCATTCTACATTTTTCTTACTTTCGCCACATACCAAGAAAATAAACCACCTATATACACATAAAATCTACCTCCATCTGCTGCAAGTTCTGAAATACAACTGGCCGCCCCCCAATCATTCATCCTCATCTCATCAATTTCCAATATGAAAAACCTCTATCAATGGGCACTCACCCTATTTGCGGTGATCTTACCGCTGCCCCTCAACTCCTGCTCGGGTGGCTCCGGTCGGAGCAAAGTCGAATACATCCCCTTCTGTGAGACCAAAGACGGGCAATGGGGCATGATCTCTCCGGACGGCAAGATATTGTTCAAAGAAGAGTTCGACAACGAACCCACTTTTGCACGCGAAGGTCGATTCTTTGTACGCAACGACAAAGGCCTTTGGGAGATGTACACAGCCGAAGCCAAGCCTAAGAAAATCGGTGGCGAATACACTTCAGCCTCTTCCTTCGATAACGGCCGTGCCGTGGTGGCCGAAGCCGACGAACCGGTCAAGATTATCGACACCGACGGCAAAACAATCAAAACGCTCGACCGAATCGACAACAAAGTCGTAGAAAGCGTATCCCGTCTCTACGGTGGGTTGGCAACATTCGAGACGGCCGACAGTTTACTCGGCGCGATTGATAGAGAGGGCAACTGCATAATTGAACCCAACTACGTCGGCTTATTACGTGGAAATGGATTCTTTCTCGCCGTTCCTTCCAAATACCGCAAAGCCTTTCAGGAAAACGAAGACGGGAAGGGCGTGAAAGTGAGTGTGCTTGACGCAGACGGAAAAGAAATCTGCCAACTCTCAGGTGACAAATACAAAAGTCTGACTACCGGCGACGACAAAATCATCGCTTCGCAAGAGCGCGACGGAAAAACCGTGTGGTGCATTCTAGACACCAAGGGCAATCAACTTTTCAAAGGCGGATCAAAAATAGACAACATTAAAAGCGTAGAGGGTGAAAACTTCATCTACCGCAACGGCGAACACGTGGGGCTAATGAATCTCAAGGGTGAGACACTCATCCGTGCCAAATATTCCGACCTTACTTTCGATGAAGATGGCTTACTCATCGCCACGACCCGAAAAGGTAGCGAGGGAGACCAATGCAAAATCATCGACCGGGAGGACAAACAGGTGGGCAATGAAACCTACTCCACCATCTATCAGTTTAGAACCTTCGACGGACAGCACACCATCGCCAAACAAAATGACAGCGACTATGTACTCATCGACCGCGAAGGCAAGGTACTTCCCCAAATACCCAATATGGTGGAGATCGGACTATCCGATGGCAACTACGAGATAAAGAGCAATTACATCGACTATACCGCGCTGTTTGATGCCCTCAAGCTGCAAACACAAGGTGTCGACGGCGTTTCCGTCGGCGAGCAGGCTTCTTCAGTCATCGCTCGCCTGACCGGCAAAGGATTGCTCATCAACGGCACAGAAGAGCACCCGACCTCCACATATTGGTACAAAAAGAAAGTTAACGGCATCGAAGTTCAATTCATGGTCGACTTCGATGACTATCCCAGCCGAGGAGAATTTGCCGGCAACGGCTATCAATACGCGTGGAACAACGCAAAAACAACAGCTTGTTCTGCCGTTTTCCCCAACACTGAGAAGTTAAAAGGAAAAACAGACCATCTCTATCATACACTCACCAAGAAATTCTCCGCCCTCGGCAAAGTACTCAAAGAAAATAAGGGAGCGAAACTCTTCGATCTCGGCAACGGAAAGCGTATCCTCGTGGTCATGGATGATAGTATAGTCACAGTAATTTGGTGTACCGACAAAACTATTCAGGAATTAGACCTTGATAATTTCGCAAATTACGAAGAAGGAACTTCCAATGTCGAAGATAGTGTCTCCCTCGACGTACCCTAGGACAAAGAGATGGGGAACGAAGAGGATCAGATCACAGTTGACAGCGCGATTGCAGATTATTAGTAAACAATAATTCCCATCCTTCAAAACAAAACGAGACGGTTGTACATCGAAACAACCGTCTCGTTTTGGCATTTGAGGGAGGAATAGGAAAAGTGCACTACGAAAAGCTCACACTTCGCCCACTTCCTCCCCCATTTACCCCGCCCTATCCGAACAACTCGCGCAGGGCAGCCTCAACACGCGAGACGGGGACGAGCTCAATGCCCGAGAAACGGGCGGCATCGAGCGACTTCATGTTCTGCGCCGGGAGGAGGAAACGGCGGAAGCCCAATTTCATGGCCTCGGCAATGCGGCGATCGATGCGCGTCACGGGACGAATCTCACCACTCAAGCCACATTCACCCGCCATGGCCACGTCCTGATCGATGGGCGTGTCGACATTGCTCGACAACACCGCCGCGATGACGCTCAAATCGATCGCAGGATCGGTCACCCGCAGGCCACCTGCTATATTGAGGAAGACGTCTTTCGCCCCCAACTTGAAGCCCACGCGCTTTTCGAGCACAGCGAGCAACATATTCAAGCGGCGCAAGTCAAAACCGGTGGCCGATCGCTGCGGCGTGCCGTAGGCCGCGGTCGAAACCAAGGCCTGCGTCTCGATCAGGAAGGGGCGCACGCCCTCGAGGGCGGCACAAATCGCCACACCCGAGAGGGGTTCGTCGTGCTGCGTGAGGAGCAACTCCGAAGGGTTGTCGACCGGGCGCAGACCGTTGGCGTTCATTTCGTAAATGCCCAGCTCCGCCGTCGAGCCGAAGCGGTTTTTGATGCTGCGGAGGATGCGATAGAAATAATGGCGGTCGCCTTCGAACTGCAACACGCAGTCCACGATGTGCTCCAACACCTTCGGTCCGGCGATGCTTCCCTCTTTTGTGATGTGGCCGATGAGCAAAACGGGCACCCCCTGCTCCTTGGCGAACTTAAGTAGGGCGGCGGCGCACTCCCGTATCTGGGTTACGCTGCCGGGCGAGCTTTCTACCGTCTCGGTGTGCATGGTTTGCACCGAATCGATGATGAGCAATTCGGGGCGGACGGCGCGCACCTCCTCGAAGATGCGCTCCATGCGCGTTTCGCAGAGCAGGAGCATGCCGTCGGCGGCGGCATTTTCGGGCAAGAGGCGGTCGGCGCGCAGTTTGATTTGGCGTTCGCTCTCCTCCCCGCTCACATAAAGGATGCGGCGCTCCGCCATGCCGAGCACCGTTTGGAGCAAGAGCGTGCTTTTCCCGATGCCCGGTTCGCCGCCCAGGAGGATCAGGCTGCCGGGCACGATGCCCCCGCCGAGCACTCGGTTGAGTTCGGTGTCGTGCGTGTCGAGCCGCGGTTCTTCGGCGGCGTCAATTTGCGAAAGTGGCACAGGATGCGGCGTGTCGCGGTGCAATCCGGCCTGCTGCACCACGGCGGCGCCGCGCGAAGGCGAGGACGGAGCGACGGTAAATTCCTTCATCGTGTTCCAACTACCGCACGAGGGGCATTTGCCCACCCATTTCGGTGTGTCGTATCCGCACACGTCGCAGACGTAGGCGGTTTTTGCTTTGGCCATAGGAGATGGTGTTCAGAAAAGTCGCCCCTGCCTCCGCCCACCTCGGAGAGATGAGCGGCGGCAGGGGTGCGAAAAGACAAGGGTTCACTGCAAACTGCCGAGTTCCTCGCGGATGCTCACCAGTTCCTCGCGGATGGCGCGCAGGCGATCCACCACTTCCGTGGCACTGGCCGTGGCATTGTAGTTGTTGCGCAGGGCTTCGCGCGCGGCCTCGATGCGGAGTCCGCGCACCTTCACCAGGTTATAGACCACGCGCACGGTTTCGATGTCGCGTTTCGTGTATTGGCGAATGCCGCGTGCGCCCTTCTTGGGTGAGATCTGCGGAAATTCGCGTTCCCAGAAGCGGAGCAGCGTGTCGTTCACGCCGAACATCTCGGCCACTTCGCCGATGGAATAGTAGAGTTTGAGGTCTTTGTCAGCTTTGACCGGCATGTGCAGTAGGAAAGTAGAGTTTACAGGTGAAAAAGCGGGGGAAGATCAGGGGCGCGTGCCCACGATTTTGCGCCCCCCTTGGAGTAAAACGCCCGCAGGTCGGGGTGCGATGGGCGAAAGACGGCGGCCGTCGAGCGTATAGATCAGCGCCTCTTCGCTCCGCGTGGCCGCAGGCACGGCACGAACGCCCGTGGGCACGTAGCCGATGGGGTGCTCGGCGATGTAAGTGGCGCGCTCGCTGAGCCAAGCCTTCATCAGTGCGGCGAGAGAAGTGTAGTCGGGGCTGCCTTTCCACCAGCGATCGAAATCGCGTTCGGCGGCCGGGGCGATCCAAGCGGCATATTCGTCGATATACTTGCAGAGCGAGTCGATGCCGCCCTGCTTGGCAAAGCGCTGCGCCAACTCATTGTAAGCCGTGGCCACCTCTTGCGATCCGCGCATGGCATGTCGGAAGAAGTTGCGGCCGGGGCCGTTAGGGCCTTTCCCGTCGAGGAGGTCAAACTGGGGGTTGATCGTGGCAAAGGCGCCCGTGTGCTCGTAACCATAGGCCCAGTCGAAGTCCCACACGGGGCCGAACACCCACTTAGACTGCGGGTCGAAGATGTCGGCACGCCACACATTGACGCTCTTCGGGTGGCGCAATTCGAGGTTGCCCGTGAGGTCGAACACATAGTAGAAGGCCGCGAGCGAAGGCACGTCGACCACCTCGGCAGTGCGCTCGGAAAGCACAGCGCGGGTGAGCTTTTGCACCTCGCTGTTGAGCGTTTGTTCATAGCGCGCCGCCGCTTCTTTGCCGTAAGCTTTGACATAGTCGTCGAGCTCGGGGGCTTTGAGATCGACGGGCAACTTGTAGGTGCTGTCGCGCTTGGGGTCGCCGTCGTAAGTGTCCCACTCGAGGAGCGCGGCCTTCGACTCATCGGACACAACGACGCTGTTGGAGGCCAAATCCACCTGCTCGGTCAGGTTGTAAAGGCCGCGGTAGGAGCCGTTGATGTAGAGTTCCACCGGAATCATGTGGTTGGCGTGGCTGGCGCCCACGAGTTGGGCGGTGCGCATGGCGATGGCGTTGTTCAACTGTGCATCGCTGAGGAAGTTGGCCAGCAGCACCCAGCTTTTTCCCTTGGCCAATCCGAAGGGACTTTGCTTTTTGTCGAACTTAAAGCGGAAGGGCTTTTTCTTCATCGTCCACGTGGTGTTGCCTCGTCCGCGCACTTTGGCCGAATCGGTGATGTTTTTCCCGATTCCGGCGGCATGAATGGTGATTTGTGCGCGTCGCCAGGTTTTTTTGCTGCTTTCGAGGTCGGAAAGCGTGATGCCGTCGGCCAATTTAATGTCGATGCGCGGCACTTCTCGCTGTGCCGCGGCAGAAAGCACGGCGAGTAGCGAGAGAAACAAGGGGAGAATACGGGAAAACATGGGGAGAAAATTGAAAAAACGGGGAACTTTTCGGGGCGCCACACCGGGTTGCAGCCCGCACATGCGGCACGCGCCGCGCAAACCTCGTCGAAGTAGTGCGCGGCGCGTGGGGCAAATATACGTAATATCGGCTTTTCCACCAAGTTCAGACCTCCAAAGTCCACCAGCCTTCCCACGTTTCGCGGGGTGCAGCGCGTTGGATTTCGGGTCGTTGGGGCATTTCGCCGTCGAAATCGACGGGATCGGGCAGTCCGTACCAGGGTTCTACACAGACAAAGGGGGCGTGTCGGCCGGCGGGTTGCCAGACCAACCAGACGGGTGCGGAGGAAGCCACGCGCGCAAAGCGCCTGCGCTTGCGATCGAGCACCTCTACGGCCTCCACCTGGCGGCCATCGAAGATCAAAGCCTCGTCGGCGAAGGTGCTCACTTCGATGGGCACGAGCGCATTGCCCATCTGGTGGAAGGCCAACGCGGCAAGGGTTTGCAGATTCTTGCTCCAGGGGATGGGCACACGCCCGGGTTCGACGCAGCCCTGGCGTCCGGCGCGCAGCATGTCGTGGGGCGTGCCTTCGAAGCGGAGGAAACCGGCGACGTGTTGGCCGTGCTCGGCCCAGTCGGGGAGGTTGAGTGCGGGATGCGCCCCGACTTGGAACCACATGGAGCTGTGGAGCGAGCGATTCACCACGCGGAGATCGGCGCGGAGGGAGCGTCCGCGCAGGGTGTAGACCACTTCGAGGCGGTAGGGCCAAGGAAACTGCCCAAGTTCCTCATCGGTGTTCTCCACAGCCAGGTGCAGAAAATCGACACCCTGCTCCACCAACTGCCAATCTCTCCGGCGCACGAAACCATGCTTGGGTATTTGGTAACTGCGGCCGTCGAGTCGGCACGTCCCGTCCCACAGTCCGCCTGTGATGGGGAAGAGAATGGGCGAACGGCCGTTCCAATAGGCGGCATCGCCTTGCCAAATGATTTCGCGGCCGCTGTTGAGGTCTACGAGACTTTGGATTTCTGCGCCCCGAGTCGAGACTTCGAGTCGCAAGTTTTCATTTTGTAGCGCATACATAATTCTTTTCTGTATTAAGGCGGTTGAACTATATATATAATGTGTGTGATGTCGTTTTTTTATCGGGCTGCCGTTGTAGGCTTCTGCGTCAGATTGGTTCGTGTTCGGCGGCCTTTCGCGCATTCGCGACGGCGCATGGTGTGCTTCTCCGGGGCTGCGCCCTCGCCGAAGCGGGAGGGGGCGTCAATGTCGGCGGTAGTCGAGCGGAGAGAGTCCGGTGTAGTTTTTGAAGTAGCGCCCCATGAGACTCTGCGAGGGGAAATTCATGCCGGAGGAGATTTCTTTGATGCTCAAATCGGTGTTACGCAGCAGACTCTTGATTTCCATCACCACCAATACCGAGACCCACTGGCCCACGGTGCGGCCACTCACATTTTTAATGAGCTGCGACAGATATTTAGGGGTGAGTTGCAACTGATCGGCGTACCAATTCACACTGCGCTGCTCAGCAAAATTGCGAGAGAGCAGTTGCATGAAGCGATAGAAGATGTTGAATGTTCGCGTGTTGAAGGTTTCTCGGCGCGCGCCCCGCTCTTCGAGCAACTGGCAGAGGTCGAGATAGAAACTCTGTAGGCAAGTTTTGATCACCTCGCGGGCAAAACAATGTTTATTGTCGAGCATGCGGGTGTGCAGGGCACGATAGTCGGCCAGGACTCGGTGTTTCTCCTCAGGGTTGAGCGAAAGCACGGGTTGCTCCATGAGCGAGAGCAGATAGGGCCAGAGCTGTGTCATGGACATGAGGGTTTCCTGCACGAAAGCGAGGTTTTGGAAAATGGCCTGTGCGGAGAATCCGGGCGAGAAATGGATTTCGCTGAAGGTTTGTTGGCCGAATGCCAGGAAGAGATCTCCGGGTTCGACGCGAAAGGTGCGATCGTTGAGCACAAAGTCGGCTTCTCCCGCGGAGCAGTAGCCCACGGTGAAAAAAGAAGTCTGCACCGCCTGCGTGTCGGCGGGCAAAGCAGCGAGATCCTCCACGATGAGGAGTTCGTCGTCGAGCAGTTCCGTCCCCAATGCGTAGGGGCGCATATCTTGCAGCGCCACGCTGTGTGGCTCATGGCGGCGCGCGTCTGAAGAGGAGGCCGAGTTGTTCATCACATCGCGGTTTAATCGGTTACTACTACCGCAAATATAGTAAGTTTTGTGGAGACGACGTTCTTTTTTCTGAAATAAATCAAGAGAAAGTCCCCGTGTTTTTTGCGTAGACGCAAAGCTATTCATTATACACAACAAGTCTTCAGATCGCTGTCGGGTGTATGCAAAGCGACGCCCGCGCCTAAAAAAACAACAATGGGGCAGGAAAATTGGCACACGACATATTTTTATTGTATATTTGTGCTCTAAGCGCCCATCCCCGCGCGAGACATCGCCGACGACGGGGCGCTCCCACTGTTTTCTCACCACGCAGTTACCCTTTATGGCCAACGAATATCTCAAAAGTTTCACCGAACAAAAATACGAAGCGGGGTTCGTGACCGACGTCGAGACCGAACTGCTCGAAGCCGGGCTCAACGAAGACATCATCCGCCAAATCAGTCACAAAAAAGGCGAGCCGGAGTGGCTGCTCCAGTTTCGTCTCACGGCTTACCGCCATTGGCTCACGCTCACCTGCCCGGATTGGGCGCTGGTGCGGCTGCCCGACATCGACTATCAGGCGATTCACTACTACGCCGACCCCACGAAAAAGAAAAACGAGCAGAAGGAAATCGATCCCGAACTGATGAAAACGTTCGAAAAGCTCGGCATTCCTCTCGAAGAACGCATGGCGCTGGCCGGAGTCGCGGTCGATGCGGTGATGGACTCCGTGTCGGTCAAGACCACCTTCAAGGAGCGGCTGCAAGAGAAGGGCATCATCTTCAGTTCCTTCTCGGAAGCCGTGCGCGAAAACCCCGAGCTGGTGCGCAAATACCTCGGTTCGGTCGTGCCCTACACCGACAATTATTTCGCCGCCCTCAACTCTGCCGTGTTCTCCGACGGCTCGTTCGTCTACATCCCCAAGGGCGTGCGCTGCCCCATGGAGCTCTCGACCTATTTCCGCATCAACGCGCGCAACACCGGGCAGTTTGAGCGCACACTCATCGTCTGTGAGGACGGAGGCTACGTTTCTTACTTGGAAGGCTGCACCGCTCCGATGCGCGACGAGAACCAATTGCACGCCGCCATCGTGGAAATTGTGGTAGGCGAGGAGGCGGAGGTGAAATACTCCACCGTGCAGAACTGGTATCCCGGCGACGCCGAAGGCAAAGGGGGTGTGCTCAACTTAGTGACCAAGCGCGGACTCGTGCGCGGCCGCAACGGGCGCCTCTCTTGGACACAAGTCGAGACCGGGTCGGCCATCACGTGGAAATACCCCTCGTGCATTCTCAGCGGCGAGGGCGCGCAGGCCGAATTCTACTCCGTGGCGGTGACAAACAACTTCCAGGAAGCGGATACCGGTACGAAGATGATTCACTTAGCCCCCAACACCAGCTCGACAATCATCTCGAAAGGCATCTCGGCCGGGAAGAGTCAGAACACTTATCGCGGACAAGTGCGCATGGCATCCCGCGCACACGGCGCGCGCAACTACTCTTCGTGCGATTCGCTCCTGCTGGGCTCCGAATGTGGCGCACACACCTTCCCCTACATCGACGTGGACAACGACGACAGCGTGGTGGAACACGAAGCCACCACCTCGAAAATCTCGGAAGACCAGCTCCTCTACTGCCGCCAACGCGGCATTCCGATGGAAGATGCCGTGAATCTCATCGTGGGCGGCTATGCGCGCGACGTGATCAACAAACTTCCGATGGAATTTGCCGTCGAAGCGCAGAAATTGCTCGCCGTTTCGCTCGAAGGCAGCGTAGGCTGACCGCGGCGAAGGGCAGATTCATTATTTATATCCCACCCCCAACACAGAACTGACGGAGAGTCGGCACGCAAGTGCCGGCCCCGCCGGTTTTTCTTTATCCTCTCGTCTCATGCACCGACTCTTTTTTGCCTTTCTCCTCTTCTGTTGCACACTGGGTGCGGCCGCGCAGTTGCCGGCCACCGTGTTGCGCGATTTAGATGGCCGCGCCGTGCGCACAGACACGCTGTCCAACGCCGGCCGCCCCATCATTATCAGCTTTTTCGCCACGTGGTGCAAACCTTGTAACCGCGAACTCTCGGCCATCGCCGACGTTTACGACGAATGGCGCGAAGAAACCGGCGTGCGCCTCGTAGCTGTGAGCATCGACGAGGCGCAAAACAGCGAGCGCGTGCGCCCCTTCGTAGACGGAAAGGGCTGGACCTACGACGTGCTCCTCGATCCCAACAGCAATTTCCGCCGTGCGCTCAACGTAAGCCTCATTCCGCACGTTTTTATCCTCGACGGCAAAGGGAAAATCGCCTATTCGCGTTCGGGCTACACCGAAGGGGGCGAAGAGAAACTCATTGAAAAAGTGCGCGAACTCATCGCCAAACCTTGATTTTTGCCCCCTTTTCCATGAAACATCTCCTTCCGCTCCTGGCTTTTCTCCTGGCGCAGCCCATCGCCGCGCAAGAGGCGACGAGCACACCCCCGCCTTCGGACCAAGCCCCACCGCTTTCGGCCGAACCCGCCCTGCAATTGCACGGCAGCCTGCGCACCGACGCCCTCGTGCCCCAATATGACGAGCGTATCGGCACGGAACGCACCGAACATCGCGTGCTCAGCAACTCCTATCTCGACCTCCGCCTCGCGTTCCGCCGCCGTTATGAGGCAGGACTGCGCGCCGAGTACATGAAACAGCCCCTCCCCGGCTTCGATCCCGCCTTCCGCGGTGCCGGCGTGCCCTATTTTTACGCCACCGCCCGCTTCGATCGCGCCGAAATCACCCTCGGCAGCTACTACGAACAGCTGGGTTCCGGCCTCGTGCTGCGCACTTACGAAGAACCCTCGCTCGGCATCGACAACCACCTCCGCGGTCTGCGCCTCACGGTCCGCCCCTTCGACCGATTGCGCCTCAAGTTGCTCGCCGGACGCCAGCGCAATTATTGGGAAACCGACGCCTCCACTATATATGGTGCCGACGGCGAATGGGAAGTCCCCACCCGTCGCGGCAGACTCACCCTCGGCGCGTCGTGGGTAGCGCGCCGGGAGCAGCCCGACGCCTTGAGTCGCATCGACACCACCGGTTTCTCGCAAACCTTCACCCTCCGCCGTTTCAACCTCGTGCAACCAGTCACCGTCAGCGCCTTCGATTTGCGCGCCGCCTGGCACACCCGCCGCTGGCAGTGGCTGGCCGAATACGCGTGGAAGGGACAAGACCCCTCATTTGACAACGGTTACACCTACCGACACGGCTCCGCGCTGCTGCTCAGCGGGAGTTGGTCGACGCGCGGCAAGAGCCTTTTGCTGCAAATCAAGCGTGCCGAAAACATGAGTTTCCGTGGGCGCCGCGCTGCCTCCCTCTCTGCCTCCACTCTCAACCACCTTCCGCCTTTCGCCGCGCAACCCACCTACGCCCTCACCGCACTCTATCCCTACGCCACGTGCAATGTGCCCGGCGAATGGGCCTTCCGCGCCGAAGCCGCGTGGACCTTGCCGCGCCGCACCCCGTGGGGCGGGCGCTACGGCACCACTTTGCGGCTGCGCGCCGCACACATTCGCGACCTCGCCCTCGCCGACGGACCGGAAGGCGCCGAGGCCATGGGCACCGACGGGCGCCGCGCACGCAACTTCTGGGCGATGGGCGGCACGCGCTACGGCGAATGGGCGCTCGACGCCGAGCGCCGCCTCAACCGCAGCCTCCGTTTGCACGCCACCCTCCTGGCGCAAACCATCAATCGCACGGCCGTCGAAGGACACGGCGGGCGCGTCAACACCCTCGTCGGCATTCTCGAAGGCCAGTGGCAGGCCGGTGCCGAAACCGCCCTGCGCGCCGAAGCGCAATACCTGCACACGCGCCAAGATCAAGGCGATTGGTGGGCCGGCCTCCTCGAATGGAGTGTCTCCTCCCACTTCATGTTCACCCTCTCCGACCAGTTCAACGCCCGCGTCCCCTCTTCGGCGCGCGGCACCACGTCGAGCGTGCACTATTGGCAGGCCTTCGCCACCTACACCGCCACGCGCCACCGCCTACAACTGGGCTACGGTTCCACACGTGCCGGTTACAACTGCGCCGGCGGCGTCTGCCGTTACGTTCCGGCGCAAAAAGGCTTAACCCTCAGCTACCAACTGCGATTCTAATCCCCCTTTTTTTCATCCGGCGGCCCGCTCTCTCGGCGCGGCCCCCATTTTTCAACCCCGCATTCCCATGCACCTTCCCACCCTTTCCCGCTTTCTATTCATGAGTTTCCTTTCTCTTTTCTCCTGCTCCGCGCCGCAAGGTCTTTCCTCCCTCAGTGCCCAAGATTTCTCCGAACTGCTGCGCCAAAAGCCCGATTTGATGTTGCTCGACGTGCGCACGCCCTCCGAATATGCCGAGGGTCATCTGCCGAACAGTGTGAACGTCGACGTGCTCGCCCCCGATTTCGAGCGTCGTGCCGCCGAAGTGCTCGGATCACAGCGCTCTGTGGCCCTCTACTGCCGCAGCGGTCACCGCAGCAAGCAGGCCGCCGCCCAACTCACCCGCAAGGGCTACACCGTCTACGAACTTTCCACCGGATGGATGGGCTGGGTCGAAGCCGCCCTCCCCACCGCCCGATGAGCGACGGCCGTTTCCCGCCCACCCTCGGGCACCTTCCCCTCCACCGCCGCAACGACGCCATCGCGCGCCTCAACCGTTTCGGCGCCGAAGGGCGCCCGTTTGTGTTTCTCGTGGACTATGCGGCCGAACAGGCCGTGGTCGAACCGCTCGATGCCCTCTCGCCCGACGAGTTGGCCTATGATTTCGGCGGCGTCACCAATGTTCCGTCTCCCGGCGGGCCGGCAGCGGTCGGCCACCCGCGCGTCGGTGTCGCACAACCCGCCGCCCTCACGCCCCATCTCCCCGCTTTTGCCGACTACGCCCGCGCCTTCGCCCTCGTGCAAGGCGGTTTGCGGCGCGGCGACTCCTTCTTGACCAACCTCACCCAACAGGTTCCCATCGAAACGCCCCTCACCCTCGCCGACATCTTCGCCCGAGCGCGGGCTCGCTACCGCCTTTTCGTGCCCGAGCGGTGGGTTTGCTTCTCGCCCGAGCCCTTTGTACGCATCGCCGACGGCCACATCCGCACCTTTCCCATGAAGGGCACGCTCCCCGACGGCGAGGGCGCCGAAGCACATCTCTTGTCCGACGCGAAAGAAGCCGCCGAACACGCCACCGTGGTCGACCTCCTGCGCAACGACCTGAGCCGCGTGGCCGAAGACGTCCGTGTGGCGCGCTACCGCTACGTCGAACGCGTCGAAACCCACCGCGGCGCTCTGCTGCAAACGAGTAGCGAAATCGTAGGCCGCCTCCCTGCCGACTATCCCGCCCACTTGGGCGACCTCCTCTTCCGCCTGCTCCCGGCCGGCAGCGTGACGGGAGCGCCGAAACGCGCCACCTGCCGCCTCATCGCCGAAGCCGAAGGCTACGACCGCGGGTGGTACACCGGCATCGCGGGGTGGAGCGACGGTCGCACGCTCGACAGTACCGTGCTCATCCGCTTTGTCGAGCACACGCCCGAGTGCCTCGTCTTCAAAGCCGGCGGGGGCATCACGGCGCGCAGCCAAGTCGAGCGCGAATATGCCGAGGTGTGCGACAAGATCTACATTCCTTTCTGAAAAAAGCCGTGAACACCTCGCAGTGTCCACGGCTTTTTTCTCTTCTCACCCCACCACCTGCGCACAACTCCTCCACTCCCGCCCTTCACCACGCATCGTCGCGCCGAAACTCCGCGAGATGCACACGCTGTGCGCGGGGCAGCGCGTCAAAACCTCCCCTCCGTTTCCTCTCCCCATGAGTCTTTATCTCGAAACCTTCCTCGTGGCGCATCACCGCTTGGTGCGCTTGCCCGAACATCGCCTGCGTTTGGCGCGCACCCTCCGTTGCGCCCCCGATTCGCCCACCGTGTCCCGGCTCCTCGCGCTGGCCGCGCACGAAGCCCTCGGGGCACCCGACGTACCCCGCCTGCGCGGGCGATTGGTCTACAACCTGCACGGCGAAGCCTCGTTCAGCCTCGTGCCTTACACCCCGCGCCGCATCGAAACCCTCCGCCTGGTTCACGACGACCACATCGACTACGCCCAAAAGCGCACCGACCGCTCGGCACTCGACGCCTGTTTCGCCCGTCGATGCGGAGCCGACGACGTCATCATCGTGCGTCGCGGTCTGCTCACCGACACCACCGTGGCCAACCTCGCCCTTTTCGACCCGCACACCGCGCGCTGGTACACACCGGCCGCCCCTCTCCTGGCCGGCACCCACCGTGCCGCCCTCCTATCGGCCGGCGTGCTCACGCCCCACCCCCGTCTCACCCCCTCCTCCCTGGCGCACTTCACGCGCCTGCGCCTCTTCAACGCCCTCCTCGGCTGGGGCGAGTGCGAACTGCCCGTCGAAGCCATCTTGCCCTGAGCCTCAGCACACCCCACGCCCCATCTGCCACGACACAAAGCGCGGCACGAAAAAAAGCATCCCCCCTGCCGTGTGACGACACACGACAGAGGGGATGCCTGCGTTGGAGCGTTCGGCAGCGGCCAGACACGCAATGCACGAAAGAATGCGGTTCAGCTCAAAGCCTTCCACACCACGTAGAACGCCAGGGCCGCAGCCAGCAGTCCTCCGACAAAATTGGCGAAAAAGGCCCCCAGTTCGAAAGCCCCTGCGGCGGCCAAAACGGCAACCACCCACCGCAGGGTGGGATTTTTCTTGCGTTTGCGCTTAGCCATGGTAGTCTGTTGTTGAATGCCCCGCGGGCTCCCCACCGGGCTGTCCGCTCACCGTTTTATACACGTAGGTGAGCAACACGATCACGCCCAGAATGGGCAGCACCACGAAGGCAGCGACGCAAGCGGCGTGGAGCGTGGCCGCCCAGTTGGTGGTGTTCGTCGCGGGATCGAAGCCGTAAGTCAGCACAGGCGTGAAGAAACCGTTGCGAATGTGGAACAACTGCTCCACCCCACTCCCGACGTAGGCCACGAGCAGGGGTGCCCAGAGCTTCAAAGCCTCGAGCGGAGAAGGCTTTGCGGCGGCAAACAGTTTTTTCAACCCGCGGCAGAGGCTCACCACCGCCGCCGCGAAGAAAAGCACCGCGGGCACCACAACCCACACGCCCACCGTCGGCGTCAAAGCGGCCCACTTGTCCCACAGGTTCGCCGCGTCGGCAGGCACTTCCGCCCCCTTGAAGCGCACGAAGAAGAACACCAGCGAGAGGAAAAACAGGAAGGGCGTGAAACTGCACAGCGTGTCTTGCCAGGTGGCGCGCAGCGGGCGCGACGCGGCGGCGTCGTCCTCGTCGATTTCAAGCTCCTCGTCCTGCAATTCCAAGGCAGTGCGCGCCTCTTGTTGCAGGGCTTTCCACTTGTCGACGTAGAGCAACACCAAGTCGGTGCCCAAATCCGTTTTTTCCCACTCGGCCAATCCGCCCGCGCGGTCGATCAATTCCTCGACGAGGGCGTAATATTCGCGACACTCCTCGGGGTCTTTCTCCGCGGCGGCAAAATCCTGCCGGGCCTCCTCGGCGAGGACGTTCATCTTGCGCAGCACTTGGTCGAGCACCTCGTTGCCCAGGCGTCGGGCCTCGGTGTCCACACCGGCAGATTGGGGGTAGCGCGCTTCCCACTGCGTCAAACAAGCTTCGATGTAGGATTCGACGTGCACGAACCGGGGCGGCAGGGCACGAAGGCGCTCCATTTCGCGAGCGAAAAACTCGGCCGGCGGCGCCGAATGCGGGGAGGGGTTTTCTTTTTCCATGAGCGGAAGGGCTTTCAAATTCGTTTGTATATAAAAAGTGGTCGCTTCCCTCGCTTCGTTCTTCCCGTGCGGGGCGCCGAGGGTTCGGCGGAGGCGGCATGCGGGAGCGAGCCATCGGGCGCGGGGAGGGAGCAACAAATGCTAAAAACGCGCTTTTCGCGACAAAGTTAACCATTTCTCCCTCAATCGGAAGCCGAAATGCACGGAAAAGCACCTCACCACCTGCGATTCCCCCCCTTTTTGTCGTCACACGCCGCCCGTGTGGCAACCCCGGCGCGCCGGACCGCGGTCGATTGCGCGCCGCTTTCGCGCGAAAGCCTCCCGTTATTTTCCGAAAGCCGGGGACTTTCGGAAAAAAGGCGGGGACTTTCCACAAGTTATCTCCCGCAGAGCTTGTTCGTCTCGCGCATTTATGCTAACTTTGACGCAACTTCCTCACATTCATGTGCCCATGAAATCCGCTTCCGCCTCCCCCTCTGTTTCCCAACCTGCCGACGTGACTCGCTGCACGCCCGCCGAATATGTGGCCCGCCTCGACCTTCGCGTCGAAGCCCTCTTCGAGCGTCTCTCCGCGCGCTTCGACAGCGGAGAAATCGCCCTGCTGCGACAAGCCTACGCCTTGGCTCGCCGTGCGCACGAAGGGCAGTTTCGCAAAGGCGGCGAGCCCTACATCATGCACCCCGTCGCGGTGGCCACGATCATCGCCGAAGATTTCATAATGGACGCCAATTCGGTGGCGGCCGGCTTCTTGCACGACGTGGTGGAGGACACGCCCACGAGCATTGAGGACATTCGCCGCGAATTTGGCGACGACGTGGCCTTTCTCGTGCAGGTGGTGACCAAACCCAAGACGCACACACCGGGACACCCCGACCGCGCCAAACAAGAGAACAACTTCCGCCAGCTCCTCGACTCGATGCGCCGCGACATCCGCGCCGTGCTCATCAAACTGGCCGACCGCCTGCACAACATGCGCTCGTTGGGGAGCATGCAACCCGTCAAGCAGATGAAAATAGCCGGCGAGACCGACTTTTTCTACGCCCCCTTTGCCAACCGCCTCGGGCTGAACAATCTGCGTCGCGAGTTGGAAAACCTATCCTTCCGATTTCGCTGTCCGGAACGCTACGAACGCCTGCGCCACGCCCTCGAAATCGACCGCGCTGAGCAGGCCGACCGGCTCGATCGGCTCACCGCGCGCATCCGTCGCCTCCTTTCGGAAGAAGGCATCGAAGTGCGCACCGAAGTGCGCTATCGATTGCCCTACAGCATCGACCGGAGCATGCGCGGCACGGGGCGCGACGTGGCTCACGTGGAGCATCGCTACGTGGTGCGGGTCATCTACGACCGCGCACGCCTCACCCCGCTGCTCGAGTCGGCGCCTGACAAAACCATCTGCCTGCGCATCTACGGCATTCTCACGGCCGCATTTCGCGAGAAAGCGGGCAGCCTGGTGAACTACGTCGACCACCCGAAGGAAAACGGCTATCGCTCGATGCATGTCCAGTTGCTCGGCGAGATGGGTACGTGGGAAGAGATCCACATCTCCTCCGAAGAGATGGTGCGCCGCACGAAACTGGGCATCATGCTCGAGCGCATCGGCAATCGCCGCGCCGACGGCGACGTGCGCGACGCCAATCGACTGCTCGAACGCGGCGATCGGGAGTGGATCGACAAATTTTGTCACCTGCTCGAGCGCATTGCAGCGGGGGGCAGCGACATTCACTTCATGGAAGGGGTGGCCGATTCGCTCTACGCCGAGGACATCACGGTTTACGACGCGGCCGGCACACCCACCCGCCTGCCGCAACACGCCACGGCGCTGGATTGCGCTTTCGAGCGGGGCGAAGGCGAACAAGCTTACTATGCGCGCATCGACGGCCGCCTGGCCTCGCTCGTCACTCCGCTCGAACACGGCAACTGCGTCGAGATCTTCACCGATCCGCAGGCGCGTCCCTGCGCCGAATGGGCCGATGCGGTCAAAACCTTCAAGGCCAAGAACTATCTCAAGGCCTATTTCCGACGCGAAGCCTCGGCCGGCTCGTGCCGCTGCCCCGAGTGCCTGCCGCTGCCGGGGCAGGAGGTGATCGGTTTCGTGGGAGACAGCGCCGGCGATCCCGTCACCATCCACCGCCGAGACTGCCCACGCGCCATCAGTCTCTCCGCCCAACGCGGCGATGCCATCGTCGAAGTGGATTTTCCTGAGCAGCCCGACGTGACTTATCCCGTGGCCACGCGCATTCGTGCCGTCGATCGGCCGCGCCTCCTGCACGACATCATCGCAAGCCTCACCGATGGACTCGGATTGGAGATGAATGAGCTGCACATCTCCACCCGCGACCACATTGTCGAGCTCACAGTGCACTATGCTGTGCACACGGTGGACGAACTACGCTCTGCTGTGCGCTTCCTCGGCGCGATCGAGGGCGTGGACGAGGTGCGCAAAATCTAAGCCCCCACCCCGTTTCGCCCCGCCCGCTGTAGGCCGGCGCCGGCACGCCTCTTTTTCATCGCCGGCACCGGCACGCTCTTCCCTTCCTCCGTTTCTCCTCTTCAACTTCCCTGCCCGCCATGCTTCAAATCGGCCGTTTCAACACCCTCACCCTCACTCGCTTCACCGACCACGGCGCTTACGTCGACGGCGGGGAGGTGGGCGAAATTCTCGTCCCCAAAGCCTACGTTCGTCCCGAATGGCGACCCGGCGACACGCAGCGCTTGTTTGTCTATCTCGACCAAAGCGAGCGCTTGGTGGCCACTGCTGAAAGTCCGCTGGCGCAAGTGGGCGACTTTGCCTGCTTGGAAGTGGCATGGGTCAACGAGCACGGAGCGTTTCTCTCGTGGGGCGTGATGAAAGACCTCTTTGTTCCGTTCCGCGAACAGCGCCGCACGATGGAAGTGGGCGAGCACCACGTGGTTTACGTCTACATTGACGAAGCGACGGGGCGCCTTGCGGCCACGGCCAAGGTGGATCGCTATCTTCGTCCCGCGCCGTCGCGCGATTACCACCGTGGGCGCACGGTTCAGCTCCTGGCTTGGCAGCGTTCGCCCCTGGGCATGAAGGTGATCGTGGACAATGCCTACGCCGGCCTCATCTATGCAGGCGAAGCCTACGACCGTTTGCCGCGCCGCGGGGAGGTGCTGGAAGGAACGGTCGTGCAACTGCGCCCCGACGGCCGCCTCGACATCAGTTTGCAGCGCATCGGCAAAGGGCGTTTCCGCGATTTTGCCGACGTGCTCCTCGATGCGCTGCGCGAAGCGGGAGGCTTTCTGCCCTTCACCGACCGCAGCGAGCCGGAAGTCATCGCCGAGCGTTTCGAAGTGTCGAAGAAGACGTTCAAACGCGCCGTCGGCACGCTCTACAAACAGCACCTGATCACGCTTTCCGACGAGGGGATTCGCCTCGCCGCCCGCTGATCGGCACGCCCGTCGCCCCTTTCGTTCGCCAAAGGGGTGAGCGGCACCGATTCGTTCCGCGACGGGCTCCGCAGCCCCCCTCCGTCGGCCGCGCCCTCCCGTCGACGAGCGCCAACGCCGCAGCGGCAGGCAGCGAGCCGGCCGTTTGGCCGGCGAAACGACGCCTTATATATAGAACAACGCCTTATATATATAATGAGTGCGCGCCTTCGCGTCGGCGCCCCCCGCATCGCCCCACAAAGCACGCACGACAAAGGTTTACATTCCGCAAGCTCCGCGCCCCCAATCGTGCGTTTGTGTCGAGTGTACCCTGCATTTCAGTGAGCAGAGCGCAATTTTTCGAGAAATATCCCTCACAAAAGTTGGCAGCTCGGATTGAAAAAGGTAATTTTGCCAATGGTAAGACAAAAACCTCGTTTTTCGCTACAAACGAAAGGACAACGCGCCGAAAACATCCCAATTGTCAGCGTTCAGCCCACGTCTTTCCATTCTTCGGCACCGATATTCACTTTCAATCCTCACCGCTTATGCAGCATTTTACCCGTACTCTTTTCGCCCTCGCGCTGAGCTTGGGCACCTTCACCGCCGCTTTCGCCGGCGATGGCACAAAAAAATCTCCTTACACCACCGACGAATTGCTGAGCGTCACCGATTCTCTCTACCAAGCCAAGGATACGGTGGTTTATGTGAAGGGCGATTTCATCGGCTACGGCACCAATCCCTCGCAACCCCAGGAAGAACCGGCCGAAGACTACAACATTATTCTCGCCGGCCCCGTCTATCGCATGACGCTCGACGCCAATGCCATGGTGCTCGCCCTCTTGAATGCGCCGCAACACGAGAACTACGTGGCAAAAGTGCACATCAGCGAATCGGAAGGCGTGTATTATTACGCCGCCGAGGAGATTTCGGGCGCATTTTCGCTCACCGTCGGTGAGAATCAACTGGGCGGTTTCGGCTTAGACTGCAATTTCCGCGTGGAAAACCCCGGCAAACTGGCCTACGCCACGGCCTCGCTGAGCGAAGACGCCGCGAGCGATTTCGTTTACCACGTTTATCCCGTCGCCGATTCCGTGATCACGGGCTCCAGCATGGGTTATATCTTCGGCGGCACGCCGGGCACGTATGATGTGACCCTGACTTTGGCCAAAGGTAGCACGCCCGAAGACGGAAACGTGCTGCGCACCGGCACCGCCGGGGAGACAATGGCGCTTCCCGGGCAACAACTCTTCAAATGGGAGAACGTTTCGGGCGCCGCCGGCCTGCGTTTGGGCGACAACGGGGGCCAAACGGTGAATTTGCCCCACACAACCGACGTGTATGCCTCGCTCGAAGAAGCGAAAGTGCAGACCTTGCTGGGCGACAAAGCCGACCGCACGTTCCTGCCCTGGACTGAGAAGAAAGTAACGGGCCTCTTCGCACCGAAAATGCGCCCCGCCGCCGCACGCCTCGGCGTCTACGATCTGAGCGGCCGCAAGGTGGCCGACGGTACCTCCACGGCAGGTCTTCCGCAAGGCCTTTATGTAGTGGGCGGCCGCAAGGTTTTCGTGCGCTGATCGCCCCTTCATTTCGGTAGTTCCCGCCGCGACTTCGTTCGCCGGGACGCCTCCTTCAACACCTCCGCCCGAGATGTGCCCACCCTCCGTGTGTCACATCTCGGGTGGCGTGTTTTGCCCCCTCCCCCGCACTATTCCATTTCCAACATGCACAAATATCTACTCCTCCCCCTTGCCGCCGCCCTTCTCGCGCAACCCGCGATGGCCGGCAAGAAGAAAGACGAAAAGACTCCCGCTGTCGCAGAGAAAAAAGCCCCGGTGCGCCCGGGGCTCTTCGGCGTGAGCCACGAAAAAGACGATTGGTTTGTCGTGGTGCCCGACTCTTTGCTCGGACGCCCCCTACTGGTCACCACGCGCTACGTGGCCACTCCCGCCGGCGCAGGGGTGTACGGCGGCGAACTCGCCAACCGCCAAGTGATGACGTGGGAACGCAAGGGCGACAAGCTCCTGCTTCGCGCCCAGATGCACGAGACATCCGCCGACAGCACGCAAGCCATTTGGCGCGCCGTGGAGGCCAGTTCCGAAAATCCCATCATCGCTGCCCTGAAAATCGAGAACCGCGGCAGCGACGGCCGCCATTATACGGTGAAAGCCACCGAACTGTTCAGAGGCGACACCCCGGGTTTGAGCCTTTCGACCGACAGCAAAACGCGTTTCGGCCTCGGCAATTTCAAACCCGAGCTCTCCTATGTGGACACCCTCCGCACCTTTCCCATCAACACCGAGGTGACGACCGTGAAAACCTTCCTCTCGAAGCCCGGCAACTCGTTGCCCGCCGGCGCCGAAACGGGGGTGGTGACACTGAAACTCAACACCTCTTTCGTACTCCTGCCGCGCGTGCCGATGCGGAGCCGCACTTTCGATCCGCGCGTGGGTTATTTCACCGAGTCGTTCGTGGAATACGCCGACCATCAGCAACGTGTGAAGCCTCGGCAGGTGATTGCGCGCTGGCGCCTGGAGCCCCGCGCCGAAGACATGGACAAATATCGCCGCGGCGAACTGGTTGAACCCAAGAAACCCATCGTTTACTACATCGATCCCGCCACACCGAAACAATGGCGCAAATATCTCATTCTCGGGGTGGAGGATTGGCAAAAAGCCTTCGAGAAGGCGGGTTTCAAAAACGCCATCCAGGCGCGCGAATGGCCGGAGAACGACTCGACGATGAGCCTCGAGGACGCGCGTTTCTCGGTGATTCGCTACCTCGCCTCGCCCATCCCCAACGCCTACGGCCCCAATGTGCACGACCCGCGTTCGGGCGAGATCATCGAAAGCCACATCGGTTGGTATCACAACGTGATGGAACTGCTGCACGACTGGTACCAAACGCAAGTCGGCCCCCTCGATCCGCGCGCCCGCAAGCCGGAATTTGACGAAGAACTCATGGGACAGCTCATTCGCTTCGTCTCTTCGCACGAAGTCGGCCACACCCTCGGCCTTCGCCACAACATGGGCGCCAGCAGCGCCACGCCGGTCGAAAAACTGCGCGACAAAGCGTGGGTGGAACAGCACGGTCACACCTCGTCGATCATGGACTATGCACGTTTCAACTACGTGGCGCAACCCGAAGACCACATCGGCGAAGCCGGTATCTTCCCGCGCGTGAACGATTACGACGAATGGGCCATCCGTTGGGGCTACACTTACTATCCCGACGCGAAGAATGAACGCGAAGAGCGCGACACGCTCAACCGCCTCACGGTGGCCACGATCACGAACAACCCGCGTTTGTGGTTCGGCGGCGAGGGTCGCGACAACAACCCCTACGCCCTGACCGAAGACCTCAGCGACGACGTGATGAAAGCCTCCGACTACGGTCTGCTCAATCTGCGCCGCGTGGTGAAATCGCTCCCCGAATGGACCTACGAGTCGGGTAACCTGGGCGATAACCTCGTGCGCGGCTACGAAGCCGCCGTGAGTCAGTATCGCCGCTACGTGGGCCACGTGTGCCGCCAGATCGGCGGAGTGAAAAGCGTGGTGAAAAGCGTGGAACAAGCGGGCGACGTGTACAGCTACGACACGCGCGAACGCCAACAGCGCGCCCTCTCGTGGTTGGACCGCAACGTGCTGACCGAACCCACCTGGCTCACCTCACCGAGCTACGGTGCGCGCATCGGGATGCCCCAACTCCGCGTGCGTCCCACGGTCGCCTCAGCCGTAGACTACCTCACTTCGAGCACGATGTTCGACCGCTTGGCCGCCAATGCTGCGCAACAGCCCGCCGCCCGCGCCTACTCTCCGACGACCTATGCCGACGACCTGGCGCGCACCCTCTTCCGCGAGACGCAAAGCGGCGCACGGCTCAGCGCCTGGCGCATGTATGTGCAACTTCGTGCGGTGAACAACCTGATTGCCGCCTACAAAAACGACGCTTCGGGCGACGGTCACGCCTACGTGACGGCTTTGCTCACGAAACTGCGCACGCGCCTCGACGCCGCCCGCAGTGCCGACGCCGGCACCCGCGCGCACTACGCCGATCTCTCGCGGCGCATTCGCCTCGCCCTCGAAGGCAAATGACCTCCGCCCGCGAGCCATTCGCCCCTCCTCCCCCGTTGCCCCTTCGGCGCGGGGGCTTTTTTTCGCCCCTCGCGAAAGAGCGCGTCGAAAATTCCCGCCTTTTGCCCAAAACAAGGGGCCTTTCTGCCAAAACACGGGAGCTATCGACAGAAAGCCCCCGATTTATTTGGAAAAGCCGGCAGAAAATCGTATCTTTGCCTATCCGTTGCGAAGTGTATCTCAACGGTAACAGCGTTTAGTTCAAAGGAAATCATGCGTCAACTAAAGATTCAACAAGGCATCACCAACCGCGGCGATGCCGCCATTGACAAGTATCTCACCGAAATCGGGCGTCTCGAACTGCTCTCGATGGACGAGGAGGTAGAACTGGCCCAACGCATTCGACACGGCGACGAGGCCGCGCTCAAACGCCTGGTGGAAGCCAATTTGCGCTTTGTGGTTTCGGTGGCCAAACAGTACCAGAATCAAGGCATGTCGCTCAACGACCTGATCGACGAGGGCAACATCGGCCTGATGAAAGCGGCTCAGAAATTTGACGAAACGCGCGGTTTCAAATTCATCTCCTACGCCGTGTGGTGGATTCGGCAGAGCATCTTGCAAGCCATCAGCGAGCAAAGTCGCATTGTGCGCATGCCGCTCAACCAAGTGGGCCTGCAAGCCAAGATCAGCCGCGCCAGCACGGAATTTGAACAGAAGTTTCAACGTCGCCCCTCGGCCGAAGAACTCGCCGAACTGCTCGACACCGATCTCGATCGCATCAAAGACAGCCTCAACGCCGGCGGCAAGAAGGTAAGTGTGGACGCTCCGTTCCAAGACGACGAGACGAACTCGATGATCGACATCATGACAGACGATTCAGCGCCGGGCACCGACAATTCGATGGAGCGCGAATCGCTGGCCACAGACATCGACACCGCCCTGCAGGTGCTTTCGGAACGCGAACGCCTGGTGGTGAAAATGCTTTTCGGCATCGGCCGCACAGAAATGACGGCCGAAGAAGTGGCCACCAACCTGGGTCTCACGCGCGAGCGCGTGCGTCAAATTAAAGAACGCGCCTTGCGCCGCCTGCGCGAGGAGGCCAACATGAGCATTCTGCTCAAATATCTCGGCTGATCCGGCCGCACCGCGCGCCCTTTCGGCAGCGCCCCGCAGCCCAAGCCCCACCCACGAAGCGGCACCGCACTTTCTCCTCTCGAGAAGGCACGGTGCCGCTCACTTTTCGCCCCAAATGGCAAGCCCACCGCCTCCAATGCCCCGTCTCGCCCCGCGCACCAGGAGAAAACGGGTGCGCGGAACATCGAAAACGACAAGTCCGTCCCCGGCTCCCCGAGCGAAGAAACGGCAAAGGGCACAAAAAATGCACGACACGAGTAGCAAAACGAAAGTTTTATGCGACAATGAGCGACAAAACCCACTTTTTTGGCGCTTTGCGGGGCAAAAAAGAGCGCTCAGTCTTTGAGAAGCAACCGAGATATTCTATATTTGCAAAATAACGCATATCGTTCTCCGTTGGCAGAGCCCACGATGTGCACTCATCGGCGGGCAGACTTCGGTTCTTCATGCGCCGAATCCCCGACCGCCATAGGCAGAACTAAACGCAACACATTCGCACGACAGGACAGGTTCGCCGCCTTGCCGCAACGCAACGGCGAGCGCGGCTCAAATGCCCCTTCTCCTTCGGCGAATCGTCCCATTTTCCCCATCACCCCATATAGAACAAGCACATGAGGTTAGTCCTAATTCCACTCTGCACGCTGATTGCCGGCGCGAGCATGACCGCTCTCGCCGCCCAAGCTTCGGCTCCTGCACCCACGCTTGTCGTCCAAGATCAAGTAGAAGACGGCAACGTCATCAGAGGTCGCATCGTCGACGCCAGCGGCCAGGGGCTTTCGGGCGTCACCATCAAGGTGAAAGGCCAGAAAGGCGTCTACTATTCTGACGAAAACGGCGAATTCAAGATCGTCTCCAAAAACAAACGCGAAATCATCACGTGCAGCAGCATCGGCTATGTGTCGCAAATCGTGACGGTATTCCCGGGCAACACGACCACGATCCCGCTCTCGGAAGACAACACGGCGCTGGGCGAAGTGGTGGTGACGGGTTTCGTGAACAAAGCGAAGAGCAGCTTCACCGGTTCGGAAACGACGGTGAAAAAAGAGCAGCTCCTTTCGGTGGGCACGAAGAATGTGCTCGAAAGCTTGCAGAGCTTCGTGCCGGGTCTGGTGATTCCGGAAAACAACCTGGCGGGATCCAACCCCAACAAGAAGCCCGAGCTCAACATTCGCGGCCGTGCCACGTTCGACGGCTCGGCCAACATGCCGCTCTTCGTGGTGGACGGCTCAGAAGTGAGCGCCGACTACGTCTACGACATGGACATGAACGACATCGAGACGGTGACGGTGCTCAAAGACGCCTCGGCTTCGGCCCTCTACGGTTCGAAGGCTTCGGCGGGTGTGGTGGTGATCACGACCAAAGCCATGAAGGGCGGTCGGTTGCGCCTCAACTATAGCGGCACCTACCGCCTGAGCATGCCCGATCTGAGCGACTATCATCTGCTCAACGCGGCCCAGAAGCTGGAATACGAGCGTCTGGCCGGCGTTTACACGGCAGAGGGCAACCTGGAGAACCAATATTTGATGGACAAGGAGTACGAGCGCATCGCTCGTCTGGTGCGCAGCGGTGTGAACACCGACTGGATGGCCAAGCCCCTTCGCAACGGTTTCTCGCAGAGCCACAGCTTGAGCATCGACGGTGGCGGTGACGAATACACGCGCTACAATCTCGGTGTGCGTTACGCCACGGACGACGGTGTGATGAAGGGCTCTAAGCGCGACCGCCTCTCGCTCTTCTTCAAACTCTCGTACAACAAGGCGGGGGTTTACACCATCAATAATAATACGACCCTCATGCTGGTCAACTCGGCCGAGTCGCCTTACGGCAGTTTCTCGGACTATACGAGCATGAACCCCTATGAATCGCCCTACGAATCGGACGGTTCGCTGCGTCGTAGCCTCACGGGCAACATCAACAACCCGCTCTACGAAGCACAGGCGGGCAATTTCAACAAGAGCAACAACTTCAGCCTGCTCAACACCACGAGCCTGCAGGTGTGGATTCGCAAAGATCTGCGCCTGAACGGTGACTTCTCGTTCACCAAAGAGCTGAACGGCAGCAATGTGTTCGTTTCTCCGCTCTCCTACTCGGAGCTGACGAAGCGTGACCTCGCGCAACGCGGCGAACTGACGGAAGGGCACAGCAAGCTCACCCGCTACTCGGGCAAACTCATGCTGAGCTACAACCGCAACTTCTTCGAAAAGCTCTACACCACGGTGACGGGCGGTACGACGATCGAGAGCTACAACGGCGACAACACGTCTTATCGCTCCATCGGCTACTACTCTCCCGATCTCTCTCACCCGGCTTTTGCCGCGCAATATCCCACGGACAAACCCGGCGGGCAGGACAACATCTATCACAACGTGGGCTTCTTCGTGAACGCCAACACGATGTGGGACAATAAGTACTTCCTGGATTTGATCTACCGCTACGAAGGTTCTTCGAAGTTCGGTAAGAACACGCGCTTCGCCCCGTTCTGGAGTGTGGGTGGCGGTTGGAACCTGCACAACGAGGAGTTTATGAAAGGCCGCGGGGTGTCTCTGCTCAAACTTCGCGCGAGCGTAGGCTATTTGGGTAACATTTCGTTCCAGCCCTACCAGGCCATGACGTCCTACAACTACTCTTCGGGTCTGAACTACGGCAAGGGCATCGGCGCCGTCCCCAAAACGATCGGTAACCCCGACCTGCGCTGGGAACGCACGCTGAGTAGCAACGTGGGTATCGACCTGACGATGCTGAAAGGCCGCCTCGATTTGAGTTTCGACGCCTACATCAAGAACACCGACGACCTGCTCGTGAACGTAACGAAGGCACCTTCGGTGGGTATCACGACGGCGCGCGAGAACCTCGGCGCCATCGAGAACAAGGGTATCGAGCTGCGCACACGCTTCGTGCCGATCCAAACGAAGGACCTCCAATGGAGCTGGTCTTTGACGTATGCCTACAACAAAGGCCGCATCAAACGCATCAGTAACGCGCTGCAAGCCCAGAATCTCGTGAACCGCGACTCGACGGGCGTGAAGCCTTTGCCTATATATGAGGAAGGCGGTTCGCTCACCGACCTGAAAGTGGTGCCCTCAGCGGGTATCGATCCGGCAACGGGCCAGGAAATCTACATCAAGCGCGACGGCACGTACACCTTTGTCTACGATGCGCGCGACAAAGTGAAGTTCGGCGACCAAACGCCCTGGGCTCAGGGAAGCATCAGCACCTACCTGACTTGGAAACAGTGGTCGGCTTCGGCTTCGTTTGCCTATTCTCTGGGCGGCGTGACCTACAACCAGACGCTCGTGACACGTGTGGAGGGTGCCAACCCGAAATATAACGCCGATCGCCGCGTGTTCGACGACCGTTGGAAGCAGCCGGGCAACTACGTGAAGTATCGCGACATCGCCTTCACGGGCACGCCGAACCAAACGAGTCGCTTCGTCGGCGTAAACAACTATCTCACCCTGCAAAGCCTCTCGGTGGCTTATGAGTTCAACACCTGGCAGATTCGCAGCCTGGGCCTTTCTCGTCTGCGCCTCGAACTGCTCACCAACGATCTCTTCTACCTGAGCAGCATCAAGCGCGAACGTGGTTTGGATTACCCGTTTGCCCGCAGTGTGGAAATGTCTCTTCGATTCTCGTTCTAACCCTTATTGCACTTCCGACACATGAACCACAGAATACTTCAAGCCCTGTGCGTGGCCTCGCTCACGCTGGGTGCCACTTCTTGCAACGATTTCCTCGACGTGCAGCCCAAGGGTGAGCTCCCGGAAGACGTGCAGTTCAAACGTTCGCAAGGTTTTTACGATGCCATGTACGGTGTTTACGGCACCATGGCGAGCTCAAAACTCTACGGCGAGAACCTTTCTTACGGTTTCCTCGACAAACTCGGTCAGCTGTTCGGTTATCTCAACACGAGCAACACCGATACAGAAATTCTGAACTACGATTATACGAACCAGCGGGTGCGTTCGACGGTGGACAACATTTGGTCTTCGCAATATGAGGCCATTTCCTACGTGAACAACGTGTTGGCCAACCTGGACAAGCGCAATTCGTCGGACGCCAGCTTGCGTTTGGTGCGCGGCGAAGCCCACGGTCTGCGTGCTTTCCTGCACTTTGACCTGGTTCGCCTCTACTGTCCGGACTATCGCCAGAACCCCAATGCGAAATATGGCTTGCCCTATTCCGATGCCTACACGCTGGCCAACCGCACGGTCTATTCGCTCAAAGGAACCTACGAACACATCCTCGCTGACCTGGATGAAGCAGAGAAATATCTGAGCAACGACACAACAATGGCCGATGTCGAAGGTCGCGAAAGCGAATACGACTACGCCCGTCCGCGCCAGTTCAATCTCTATGCCGTGTATGCCACGAAAGCGCGTGTGTATTGGAGCATGGGCGACTATGACAAGGCCGCAGAATACGCTCGTCGGGTGATCAACTCGAAGCAGAATTTCGCACTCGTCCCCTCCACGCGCTTCAACGAGGTGCGCCGCTTCCCGGCCAAGGGCGAAATGATTTTCGGCCTCTATAATAATAGCCTCTCGCAGTCGGTCTACAACACGTTCTTCGGCGCCATTCAGTCGTCGGGTAACTTTACTGAGGGCAGACAAGACTTGGATAAGGTGTACGAAACGAGTTCTTTCGCTTCGGACAACACCGATGTGCGTTTCTCCTCCTTCTATCGTCAGAATGGTCAGACGTTTACTTTCCAACGTCTGGTGAACAACGAAAGCGAAATCAAGAATGCTCCGCTCCAAGGGTTGACGCTGATTCGTCTGCCGGAGATGTACTACATTCTCGCCGAGTCGCTCTACGATAAGGACAAAGCCGGCGCGCTCGCCGCCCTGAATGCTGTGCGCACCAGCCGCGGACTGAAAGCCCTCACGGCCGACGACGCCAAACTCCTCAGCCGCGAAAGCTTCGAGAAGGAACTCATGGCCGAACGCGTGCGCGAAATGCCGGGCGAAGGTCAGGTGTTCTTCGCACTGAAGCACTTCAATCGCAGCTTCACCGACATCCGCGGCCGCAAAACCATCCAGCCCGAGGAGCGCATCTTCGTGCTGCCGCGCCCGGAACGCGAATTGGAATTCGGTAATAAGCAACAATAAAGCCCACACTCCGACATGAAAAAATGTATCTACACGCTTCTCGTCCCGATCCTCGCTGCTTTGGCGCTGGGATCGTGCGAAAGCATCGTCTACGACGACGAATATAGCAAAGATGGGTTCTACCACGGACAAAACAACGTCTACTTCTACTACAAGAACCCCGACGATACCTTGCGTCAGTACTCTTTCGGCGCACAACCGGAGAGCATGACTTCGCAAACCGTGCGCATCCCCGTGCGCCTCTCGGGCCTCCCGAGCAAAAAGGCACAGGAATTCAAAGTTACGGTGGATCCCGCCTCGACAGCTAAGGCAGGTGTGCACTACAAAGACCTGTCCTCGACCTACAGCATCGCCCCCGACTCGGTGAACGGCGAAGTGACGGTGACGCTCCTCCGCGATAGTCTCCCCATCGACCGAGATACGGTGAGCCTCATCCTCCATTTGCAGAGCGACAACGCCCTCGGCACACGATTTCCCACCAACAACACGGTGAAAATCACCTTCAACAACGTGCTCGAAGAACCGCAGATGTGGCAATACTTCGAATATTACTTCGGCGGCTACGAACGTCGCAAGTATTTGGAGATGCTTTCCTACTACGATTCCTCGGAAGAGAAACTCTGGGGCGCCGTTTCGACGGACGGCAACCGCTTGTTCCTCAACTTTGTCAAGGTGTGGAAGAAGCTGATGGCCGATCCCAATTATAAATATAAGGATCTGCTCCCGAGCAAAGAGCAACTTTACAACCCGTATCAATAAGTAATCGCCGCGAAGTCATGAAACATCTTTCGATTCTTCACACGTTTGCCCTGGGCGTCGCCCTGGTACCGTGTCTGTCGTCGTGCATTTCCGACGATTCTCAAGAGGGCAACAAACCGCTCTCCCTCATCTCCGCCGCCCAAACGGTGGAAGACGTCTACAACGTGGACAACTGGGACACTTTGCGCATTGCAGCTCCTGCCGTCACGCAAGAACACGCCACTAAACCCCTGTCTTACCAGTGGGAAGTGAACGGAAAAGTCGTTTCCAACGAGAAAGACTTGGCCTACGTGTGCAAAAACTACGGTTCTTTCATTTGCCGCCTGAAAATCAGCAACGAAGACGCCACTTACTACAAGCAATTCCGCCTCAACGTGCAGTATTCCTACCGCGGCGGGCTCTATGCCGTGGCCGCTTCGGGCGACAGCACGCAATTGTCCTACATTCCTCTCGACGGTCGCCAACCGGAAAGCGATGTTTTCGCGAAAAACAACCCCGGTCAGCACCTTGAGGGCAATCCCCAGGCACTCACCTTCACCAAGTCGCTGGGTAAACAAGACGTGTTCGTATCTGTCGGTTCGCCGAGCCGCATTTACAAGCTCGACGGCAACACCATGAGCGTGTTGGGCTACAACGAAGGAACGAAAACCGCCGCCTTCCTCACGGGAAGTCGCTCGGGTCGCTCCACAAGCCCCAACATCGGTAGCGTCATCTACGTAATTGAGAACGGCACCTTCTCCACCATCTCCAATTCGACCCGAAGTGTGCTGCTCACCAACTTCAACAACCAGCGCATGTCGCGCGTGATCAAGGATTATTCCCTTGCGCCGCAAGCCGTAAGTTGGGCCCGCAGTGCCGACGAATACTACAACGGCACCGCTTTCTACGACAATAACAAAGGCCGCTTCGTCGTTTTCGCCGAAAACGAGCGCGACGACGACAAGCGGTTCCGCACACTTTACGATACGGACTTCGCAGGCAAGCGCCTTATCGGCATGGGCATGGTCGACAATTACCATGAAATCGCCATGCTGCTCAAGGACACGCTCACTTCCTCCTACTATCACGTGTGGATCAACCCCGGTGCTTACGACGCCAACTCCAAGACGCGCAACTACGACCCCGAGTTGAAGTACATCGGTGCCGTTCCTGCCACCGCCGGCGTGAAGGACAACTCACAAGTCGTGGGCATCCCGAGCACCAACCTCATGTACTACTCTTCGGGCAACGCGCTTTATGCCTACAGCGTGCTCTCGAAAGGAAATTTCCCCACCGCTCCCACGCTGACTTGCGACAGCGGCGAAGAAATTTCGAGCCTCGTCGTCTCGCAAGACGACCAATATCTCTACGTTGCCGCCAACAATCCTACGACAAAGACCGGCAACATCTATTGCTTCGACCTCAACCAACGCGCACGCGTCTGGAAGAAATCCAACGTCACCGGCATGATTCGACAACTTGCCTTGCGCTTCTAACACGCACACGGCCATAAACGGTCAATAAAGTTTTACGTCTCCCTCCGCATGCGCCGTTTCCCTGTCAAAAATGGGGGAACGACGCATCGGAGCAACGGCGTAAGGCTTTTGTGTTTCTACACTTCAGCACAAAAGAATTATTCACAAACACATTAAAACCAGACAATGCGGAACACTCTCCTCCAGTTCTTGATCGCTTCGTCCGCCCTTGCCGTTGGCGTGCCCCATTCTGCCTTCGCCATCTCGCCCGACGACAAGAAAGTCACCCTGTCCGACAACGTCTCGAAGGACTCCAAAGACAAAATCGCCAAGTTCTTCGAGAAAAAGAAATACGATTCAGCCAAAAGCAAGTTCATCACGCTCTATAAGACCGACGGAAAGGTCTACTTCGAGCTTCCTCTCAAGTATTTGGGCCGCGACATGCTCCTCGGCGCCACCATATCTGCCGTGTCCGACCCCACCTATCTGAGCGTCGGCATGAAGAATTCGAAGCCTATCCACCTTCGTTTCGAGCGCCAAGACAGCAGCATCGTCGCCAAAACCCCCAACACCGTAGTCTACGATCACGATCTCGACGCCCGCGAACGCAAAGTTCTCGAGCTCAACTACCGTGATCCCGCTTTTGCCTCGTTCGAAATCAAAGCCTACAACGCCGATAGCACCGCTGTGCTCATCGATGTCACCTCATTTATGGGTCCCGGCAACTCGCGTGTACACGTCATACCGCCCAAGTCGGGCAACTTCACGCTCAAAGGCAGCCGCGACAACGGATTGACCTTCGTCAAGCAACTCAAAGCGTTCGACAACAACGTCAGCATCAAGGTCGAGGAAAACTACAAGCTCAGCGCCTCGATCATGAACATCTTCTTCCTGCAGCGCGACGCCCCCACCACGGTCGATGTCACCTACTCTCTTCTCCTCTTGCCCGAAGAGAAAATGACGCCCCGCGTGGCCGATGCCCGCGTAGGCATCTTCAATTCGGTGAAATATGACATCAACAGCGCCGCCGACCGCGCCCGCAACGTCTATATCGCCCACCGCTGGCGCCTCGAGCCCAAGAAAAATGCCGACTACGCCGCCGGCCGTCTCGTAGAGCCCAAGCGCCCCATCGTTTTCTACGTCGATCCGAACTTCCCCGCCACCTGGCAACAACCCATCCGCGAAGGCGTGCTGCGTTGGAACAAGGCATTTGAGAAAATCGGCTTCAAGAACGCAGTCCAAGTGCGCGATTTCCCCACGGCCAAGGAAGATCCGCAGTTCGATCCCGACAACCTCGCCTACTCCTGCATTCGCTACGTCCCCAACGCCGAAGAGAACGCCATGGGTCCCTCGTGGGTAGACCCCGCCACGGGCGAAATCATCAACGCCTCGGTCATCGTCTACAACAACATCGAAGACCTCCTCTATAAATGGCGCTTCGTGCAGACGGCCAACGTCGACGCCGCCGTGCGCGCCGACAGTCTTCCCACGCCCATCTTCCAGCAAGCGCTGGCCTACGCCGTGGCACACGAAGTCGGCCACACACTCGGTCTCGAACACAACATGGCCGCTTCTGCCGCCTTCGCCACCGATTCGCTGCGCAACGCCGCTTTCACCCGCAAGCACGGCACCACGCCCTCCATCATGGACTACGCCCGCTTCAACTACGTAGCCCAGCCCGGCGACAAGGGCGTACGCCTCACGCCCCCCGAGCTCGGCGAATACGACTACTTCGCCATCGACTGGAACTACCGCTACTATCCCCAGTATGCCGGTAAGCTCGACGACGAAACCAAGGCCATCGAAGCCATGACCGACAAGGCCGTGAAGAATCCCTACCTGCGCTACATGCCCACCCAGCAGCGCGCCATCGATCCCACCGTCATTGCCGAAGACCTCGGCAACGATCCCATCAAGGGCGCCGAATATGGCAAGCGCAACCTCGCCGGCATCCAGCGCAACCTCGCCACGTGGATCAAAGACGATGAAGACAGCCGCAAGAAGAACGCCCTCAATCTCGCCATCGCCAAGCAATATCACGGCTATTTCAAGAACGTGCTCAACCTCGTGGGCGGCATCGTTTGCAACACGGCCAAGGAAAGTTCCGGCATCCCGCCCTACAAAGTGCTCCCCAAAGCCCGCCAGCGCGAAGCCTTCCTCTGGGCGCTCAACGAAACCAAGCACTTCACGGACCACGCCGACCGCAAAGCCGAGCGCAAAGACTACATGGCCGTGAGCTACTACGACCAGTTGCTCGAATTCCTCATCGGCGACCTCTTCAATGTCCGTGCCCGGGTCATCATGGCCCAGACGCTCGACCCCAAGAGCTACACCCTGCGCGAATACTTCGACGATCTCTACGCCCAAACCTTCGCCTCCACGCTCGCTGGCCGCACGCCCAGCCACATTGAGCAGCTCATGGAACAAACCTTCCTCAACCAAGCCGGCGCAGCCGTGAGCGGCGGTTCGTCGAAGGCCGCACCCAGTGTGCCCGCCGCCTTGACCTCGAGCGATGCCACCGATGTCTACTTCGATCTCGTCAACCGTTTCGGCACCGTTCCCGCCGAACTGAAATCGCAGCTCCTTTCCGAGAATGTGCAATTCGGCAATCCCGGACAGAGCCCCTATCCTGCGTTCAGCATCACGAGCCACGACAATTCCGATCTCTACTATCAAGCCGCACTCGTCAAACTGCGCCCCGTAGTGGCCCGCCGCGCCGCATCGGCCGGCACCCCCGACCTCAAAGCCCACTACACGATCCTGCTCAACAAGATCGACAAAGCACTCGACGACAAGAAATAAGCCCCACCGCTCATGAATAAATATCTCCTCGGGACGCTCTTCCTGGCCGCTTCGCTCTTCGCCGTCCAACCGGCCGAAGCGGGCATCTTCAGCTTCCTACACAAGAAAAAAACTGAGAAGAAAGCCCCTCAAAAGACGAGCTACGAAAAGATCCTCACCGACCAGCCCGTCACCACAGCGGCCGGCCCTCTTCTCACCCTCCACAAGGCCGACGGCAAACTCTACATCGAACTCCCCAAAGCCACCCTCGGCAAGGACTTCCTGCTCGGGGTCACGCTTTCGTCCGTGTCCAATGCCAGCCTCGGCACCGTGGGTTTCCGCAACAGCAACCCCGTCCACTTCCGCTTCGTGCGCAAGGACAGCGTTGTGGTCATGGATCTCGTCAACACCGACTTCCTTCTTCCCACGCCCAACGCCGCCGTGCAGCGCAGCGCCAAGGACAACTACACCAACCTCTCCTTCCTCTCCTTCCCCGTCAAGGGCTGGAGCAAGGACAGCGCCTCGGTGCTCATCGACGCCTCCTCGTTCTTTCTCAAGGACAACAAGTTCTTCCCCGTCATCGGCGACGACATGAACGGCCTCTCGGTCAACACCAATTTGGACGACGACCTCACGCACATCAAAACCCTCAAAAGTTTTAAGACCAACGCCAGTGTGACGGTCGAACGCAGCTACAGCGCCGACATTCGCAGCGAACGGGGCACAGTCGCCTCCGATTATCCCATCACCATCGGAGTGAACTACACCCTCATGGCCCTTCCCGAGCACCCCATGGTGCCGCGTCTCTCCGACACCCGCATCGGGCTCTTCCTCACCAACAAATACATCTTCGACAACGACAAGCGTATCGAAAACACCACCTTCGTGCGCCGCTGGCGCGTCGAACCCGCCGACACCGCCGCCTACATGGCCGGCCGTCTCGTGGCTCCCAAGAAGCACATCGTCTACTACGTCGATCCCGGCTTCCCCGATCTGTGGAAACAAGCCATCCGCGTCGGCGTGCTCCGTTGGAACAAGGCCTTCGAGCGCATCGGTTTCAAAGACGTGATCCAGGTTCGCGACTACCCCACGGCCAAAGAAGATCCGCAATTCGACCCCGACAACCTCGAATACTCCTGCCTGCGCTACGTGCCCACCGCCGTCGAGAACGCCATGGGCCCCTCATGGAGCGATCCCCGCACGGGCGAAATCATCAATGGCTCGGTCTACGTCTACCGCGGCGTGGCTTCCGTGCTCAACAGCTGGCGCTTCATCCAAACCTCGCAGGTCGACAGCACCGTGCGCGCCAAGAAGATGCCCGACGAAGCCATGCGCAAATCGCTTGAATACGTCATCGCGCACGAAATCGGCCACACCCTCGGTTTCATGCACAACATGGCCGCCTCTTTCGCCTATCCTGTCGACTCACTTCGCTCGAAAACCTTCACCGATGTCTACGGCACCACGCCGTCCATCATGGACTATGCCCGCCACAACTACGTGGCGCAGCCCGGCGATCCCGTCACCAATCTCGATCCCCCCGCACTCGGCATCTACGACTACTACGCCATCGACTGGACCTACCGCGCCTTCCCCGAACTCAAGGGTGACTACATCGCCGAAAACAAGAAATTGCGCGATCTCATCGAGTCGCACGCCGGCGATCCCCTCTATCGCTACGGTCTCCAGCAAGAACAGCCCGTGCGCGACCCCTCTGCCATCGAAGAGTCCCTCGGCAACGATCCCGTCAAGGCCAGTGAGTACGGCGTCCGCAACCTGAAGTACATCGTCTCCCACCTCGATTCCTGGATCAAGGACGACGACAGCAACGAGGCCAAGGGCACGCTCTATCGCCAGGCACTCAGCCAAGCTTTCCGCTACGCCAACCACGTTCATCTCAACGTTGCCGGCATCTACCTCTATCAAACCAGCGAAAAGTCGGGCCTCCCGCGCTACAAAGTCGTGCCCCACGATCAGCAACGCGCCTCGGCACTCTGGATGCTCCGCTACGCCGACGAATTCACCTCGCTCGGCAACCCCGCCATCGAGGCCAAACTCCCCGGTGCCGGCAGCATGCCCTTCAAGAGTCTCCTGCCCAGCATCCAAGCCATGGCGATGAACAACACCGCCCGCCTGGCCCTGAGCTACTATCTCGACTCCACGTCCTACTCCCCCACGGAGTACGCCACCGATGTCTACAACCACGTGTTCGCAAAGACCCTCGCCGGCAAAGAAAACCTCACGCCCGAGGAACTGCAGTTCCAGAACCTCTACGTTCGCTACCTGCTTTCGAACATTAGCAACATCGGCAACGAGCCGGCCGCCAAAGTAGGTCTCGCCGCCAAGGACTTCCGTCCGCAATCGGCCGAAGAAGTGCAACGTCTGCTCCGCGGCGACAACGACGCCAATCCCTTCGCCGCCACCGCACCGGCTGTCGACGGCATGCTCTGCGGCCACGATCACGGCCAGACCCCCGAAGCCCTCAGCGGCGCCGCCCTCAACGCACAAACGGCCTTCGCCACTTTCGGTAAGGGCTACGGCGAACCCGGCGACATCTGGGCCAACATGATCAACCGCTCCGATCAGACGCTCTACTACTTCGCCCTCCGCACCCGCGACCTCCTGCGTTCGGCCGTCAAGTCGACCAAGGACGAAGTGCTCCGCGCCCACTATCAGGTGCTGCTCAAGCGCATTGCGCCCACTTTCGAGATCGGAAAATAAATACCCCGGGCTTTGCCCTGCGCAAAGTCCCGTCGACCCTCTTCTTCACGGCAGTCTCCCCCTCGGAGACTGCCGTTTTTTCGTCCCTCCTCCGTGCTATCGACGCTCCGCTCCCACTCGCCGATGCAAAACACCCACCCACCGACCAATCTCTCCCGACTTTTCGACCAAAATCCCCCGTTTTCGGCGAAAAAGCCCCTGTTTTACAGCGCCTATCTGCACTTTTTTCTGTACTTTTGCTCATACACTGTATTCGAAACTTCCCCATGCAAATCCGCATCATCAACCGTTCGCACCACCCCCTTCCCGCCGCCGCCACACCGGACAGCGCCGGTTTGGACCTCCGCGCCCATCTCGACGCCCCCTTCACGCTGGCGCCCGGCGAGCGGCGCCTGGTGCCCACCGGTCTCTACATCGCCCTGCCCAAAGGCTACGAGGGGCAGGTGCGCCCCCGTTCTGGCTTGGCCCTGCGCCACGGCATCACCGTGCTCAATTCGCCGGGCACCATCGATGCCGACTACCGCGGCGAACTGAAAGTCCTGCTCATCAATCACGGCGACGAGCCCTTCGTCGTGCAAGACGGCGAGCGCGTGGCACAACTGGTGGTGGCGCGCCACGAAATCGTCGAGTGGCAACCCGTCGAATCGCTCGACGACACCACACGCGGCGAGGGCGGATACGGACATTCGGGTACCAAATGACACACCTCCGCCTCTTCTCCTTCTGCTCACTGCGGCACCTCCTGCACCCCGCCCGCTTCGCGATCTGCCTCCTGTCGGTCGTGGTGCTGCTCTGCGCCGGTTGCGCCTCGCGCCCCGTCGTGTCGCTGCCCGAACTCCTCACCGAAGGCACCACCCGCGCCCGCAACCTCCTCACCGTGCGCGAACAGCGCGCCTTCGACGGCATCTATCTCGAAGCCCTGCGCCAGAAATACAAAGACGCCCCCGACGCCGCCTTCGACCTCCTGGACCGCGCCCTCGAAATCAACCCCAACGACGCCGAAGCCCTCTTCCAGCAGTCGATGCTCGTGCTCAATTCGGACATCATGCCCGACAGTGCCCTCCAAGAGCGCGCCACACAACAGCTCCTGCGCGCCACACAGCTCGAGCCCTCCAACGAATTTTATCTCCGCACGCTGGCCGCCCACTGGATCGAGCGGGGCAAGTGGGTGCGCGCCGCCCGTCTCTACGAGATGATCACCGCCCACAGCGAAAAAGCCGACGACCTCGCCGCGCTCATCTCCATCTACGACCACGCCGGCGACCCGCAATCGGCACTCGTCACCCTCGATCGCTACGAGCGCATCGGCGAACGCGACCAAAGCACCGTGTCGCAGCGCGCCAAATACCTCGTGGCTTTGGGCCGAAACGAACAGGCCTATGAGGTGCTCCGCGAGTTTTGTGCCGAAAATCCAGACAACCCCAACTATCGCCTCGAACTGGCCGACCTCTTTGTGCGCACCGGCCGCCCCGACGAGGGCTACAACATCATTCAAAATGTGCTCGACGCCCATCCCGGACACGGCGGTGCACTCATCTCCCTGCTGGCTTACTACGAAGCCAAGCACGACCGCGCGCAATTCGAACGCCAGTTCTCTGTCGTCATGCGCTCGCCCGAGGTGCTTCCGCGCCAGAAAGTGGCCATTTTCGAGAGCATGGCGCGTGCAGTCGACGCCGGCGACTACGACAAATACCGGCTCTATCGCCACGGACTCGAGGCCATTTCGCTGCCGGGCGGCTCTTCGCCCATGCCCGAAGTCTTGTCTGATTTCGTGCGCGCGGCCAAACTGCCCGAAGACTCCCTCGCCGCACCGGCACGCGCCCTGCTGGCCGCCGATTCCACCAATGCGGAGGCGCGCCGCCACGCGCTGCGCGCAGCCATCGTCGGGGAGCGCACCCAGGAGGTCGATGCCCTCTGCGCCGCCGGCCGCCGCTTGCACCCCGCCGACCTCACCTTCTACTACTTCGGCGGGCTCTCGCAGCAATCGCAACACCACCCCGACGAAGCCATCGCCCTTTATCGCGCCGCCATCCCCCACATCACGGCCGAAAGCGACAGCAGCATCGTCTCGCTCCTCTATGCCGCCTTGGGCGACGCCCTGCATGACAGCAAACAATCCCAACGAGCCTACGAAGCCTACGACACGGCACTGAGCTACGACCCCAATAATGTCGACTGCCTCAACAACTATGCCTACTTCCTCGCCGTGGCGGGTCGTCGCCTCCCCGACGCCGTGCGCATGGCCGCCCGCGCAGTCGAGATTTCACCCTCCGAAGTGTCCTACATCGACACCTATGCGTGGGCGCTCTACCGGAGTCACAACTACAAAGCGGCGCGCACACAAATCGATCTCCTGCTGCAATTGCTCGGTGATGCCGATGCCAATCGCGCACAAGACGCCAACGCCGCCGGCTACTACGACCGTGCAGGCGACATCTACGCGGCGCTCGGTCTGCGCAAGGAGGCTTTGCGCTTCTGGAAGCACGCACTGCAACACACCGACGACAATGCGCTGAGCAAACGCCTGCGGACTAAAATCAAACGCGGGCGCCCCTGAGGCCAACCTCCGCATGCCGGCCGGCGCCGGCCCGTGCGCACCACGACCTCTGCCCACCAACGCCGATCGGCACCGCACTTTCACCTGCCGACGGCCCTTACCCCTTTCGTTATGAAGCAATTGTTTTTTCTCCTCTCGCTGCCTTTGCTCGTGCTCTTCGCGAGCTGCGCTTCCTTGCGCGGCGGCGACGCCTTCCGCCCCGACGAACCGCTCTCGGTGGTGGCCAAAGTTTCGGCAGAAGCCGATCTCTCCGACGCCACAAAGGGCGTGGGCGGCACACTTCGCATGAGGCGCGACGCCGTGATCCAACTTTCACTCACCAAATTCGGCATCGAAGGGGCGCGACTCGTTTTCACTCCCGACAGTATCACGGTGCTCGACCGCCTCAACAAGCGCTATCTCCGCACCTCCTATGCCGAGTTGCAACAGGCTTTGCAGTTCGATCGACCCTTGACTTTCGCCACAGTGCAGAGCTTTTTCTGGAACGATCGGCATCTTTCGAAGGAGGAAAGCGAACTGGTGGTGAGCGATCTGGTGCACATCAACCTGCATGTGCGCCGTTCGAACACGGTCAATGTCCACGGCTTCCCGGTGGCGCGTCTCACCCAGCTGCTGGTGCAGGTGCTCGACCGCGATTTGCGCTTCAACCTGGCTCTCTCGAACGTGAAACTCCGCTATGACTGGTCGGCCAACACGCGAATTCCCGACTCTTATAAGCCCATGGACGGCGCTGTGCTCCGCCGTTTGATTCAACTTGCCCAATAAAACCACTGCCCGATGCGTCATTTCTTCCTTTCGTTGCTCATCTTGTTGACGTGCCTTGCCTGGGGTCGCCCGCTTTCGACCTTCGGCGCGGCGCAAAAGCCCGCGGCCACTCGCCACGGCAGCGACGAACGGAAAAAAAATACGGCCGCGACGACAAAAACGGCCGACAAAAAACAGAAGACGACCGCGGCGCCACAAAAAAACAGTGCCTCTGCTAAGGAAAAGGCACAATCCACCACGAAAAAGGGCCAGCCGACGACCGCCAAAACACAGGCTTCGTCGCAAAAGGCGACAAATCAAACCAAGCACTCCCCGCAACGCAACGCCAAGTCGGGCACATCTGCCCCCAACACGGCGGGCATCCGGAAATTGCAGAGCGAAAGAGCCAATTTACAGCGCGAAATGAACGAAAACTCGCGCAAACTTTCGACGACGCAGCGGAATGTCTCGTCGGGATTGGCGCATTTGCAGGTCATCAACGGACAAATTTCCGATCAGCAGCGCGTGGTGAACGGCATTCGCCACGATCTCGACACGCTCAACCGCAGCATCGGCCGCCACGAATCGGAGTTGCAGGTGCTCGAAAGGCAGCTCACCGAGTGCAAACGCCGCTATGCGCGAGGCATTGTCTATCTTTTTCGCAACCGCCTCACGCAAAACAAACTCATGTTCATCTTTTCCTCGCGCAACTTCAGCGAGATGTATCGCCGCATCCGCTATGTGCAGGAATACACGCGCTATCAGCGTGCACAGGGGCTGGCCATTGCGGAGCGCGAAGCCGTGATTCGCGGCAAACGTGAGCAACTTTCCACCGAACGCGGGGCGAAAAACAATCTCCTGACCCGCGGCAAAGAACAACAGTCCAAGCTCGAGAACCAACAGCGCGAACAACAGCAGGTGGTCGACGATCTCAACCGACAACAACGGGAGTTGCAGGCCACCATCGCCGCGCAACAGGCTCGACACACCGCACTCAACAATCAAATCGACCGCCTGATTCAGGAGGAACTGCGCAAGGCCGAACAGCGTCGCCGCGAAGAAGAGGCGCGCCGCAAGCGCGCCGAAGACGAAAGGCGCCGAGCAGAAGAAGCGCGTCGCCGTGCGGCCGACGAACGTCGCAAGGCGCTCGAAGCTGCTCGCCGTGCCGAGGCGGAAGCCAAGCGCAAAGCCGAAGAAACCAAGCGCAAAGCGGAGGAGGCGCGCCAAAAAGCTGAGCAAGCCAAGCGCAAGGCCGAAGAAGCACGCCGCAAGGCGGAGGAAGCACGCAAGCGCGGTGAGGCAAAAGCAGCGCAGGAACGCGCAGCGGCCGCCGCAAAAGCAGCGCGAGAAGCCCAGGCGCGAGAAGAAGCCCGTGCAAAAGCCGAGGCCGACCGCGCCAAACAGGCCGCGGCGCGGAAGCGCACGGCCGAAACCCAAACGCGCACGGCCGAAAAGGCGAAAGTGGCCCCGCTTCCCCCGCAAGAAACGCCGTCGGCCGCGGCCGATCGCCGATCATCCGGCCAATTCTCAGCTCACCAAGGCCGACTTCCCGCCCCGGTCAACGGAGCTTACACCGTGACCAGCCACTACGGTTCATACAACGTGACGGGCTTACGCGGCGTTACCCTCGACAACAAGGGCATCAACCTCTCTTGTGCGGCGCCGGCCCAGGCGCGTGCGGTGTATGAAGGGGACGTGACGGCCGTTTTCTCCGTGGGCGGACTCAGCAATGTCCTCATTCGCCACGGCGCTTACATCTCTGTCTACTGTAACTTGGCACGTGCTTCGGTGCGCACGGGACAACACGTCAAAGCGCGCCAACCTATCGGCACCATTGCCCGCGATGCGACGGGACGCTACACCCTGCATTTCCAATTGCGCCACGAGACGCAGAAGCTCAACCCCGAGCGTTGGCTCGGCCGATGAGAGAAACGACCGCAGTGCTTCGGCGTCTGCGGTCGTTTCCCGCAACCGGCGGCAAAAAGTGGGGATGAATCGCTCGACAAGCGGTTTGTTTTGAACATAATCTCCCTCGCGTATTCTCGGCCGTCCGAGTATTTGTTCGGAAATACGAAAATCTCGGCCACTTCCCCGCACTTGCCGTCGCTCGGCCTCCAAGCCGCGCCACCTTTCCCCCAAGATTCATGCGCTACCTACCACCCCGCCTCGAAAAACCCGATCCGCGTTTCGAAGCCAACGCCGGTTGTGTGCTCCTCACCCACGAGCCCGACGCCGAAACACTCGCCCTCGCGCTGCATCTCCTCCGGCACGCCGCCAAAAACCGCGATGCGCTGGCACAGAGTGTGGTGGGTTGGTGTCACTTGTTCGGGCATCACCTCCCGCTCGACCCCGTTCTCGGCGCCCGCTTCCTACGTCTTTCCGCCGAACAGGGATATCCCGACGGTTTGTTCTGGTATGGTCTCTGTTTATGCGAAGGTCGCGGCACGCATCCCGACCCCGCGACCGGAAAACAGCTCATTGTGCGCGCCGCGGCGGAGGGCAACTACGACGCCCAGGAGTGGTTGGACGAACAACCGGCGGACGCCGAGTGAAAACACCGCATTTTCCGCCCCGCCGCTCCCACATTTTCCCGTAACCCCCTACTTTTGCACCCATGAATTGGCACCAACTCATCTCTTCCCGCCGCTTGGGCAAAGAAGATCGCGACAAACATCCCGCCGAACAGCGCACAGAATTCCAGCGCGACTACGACCGGCTCATCTTTTCCTCGCCCTTTCGGCGCATGCAAAACAAGACGCAGGTGTTTCCCCTCCCGGGTAGCATTTTTGTCCACAACCGTCTCACGCACTCCCTCGAAGTTTCGAGCGTGGGCCGCTCGCTGGGTGCCGATGTCGCGCGCGCTTTGGAAGGAAAGCACGACGCCGCCGACAGCGCCGCCCTCGAAAGCATCAGTGCCATCGTGTCTGCGGCCTGTTTGGCGCACGACATGGGCAATCCCCCCTTCGGTCACTCCGGCGAAG